>VTLG01003435.1_pt1 | contig 189136 bp, 185 predicted proteins | sample 4694571 | NCBI WGS metagenome assembly VTLG01 (sample SAMN12604809, study PRJNA352737) | marine metagenome | biome: ENVO:00000447; feature: ENVO:00000209|ENVO:00000569|ENVO:01000036; material: ENVO:00002151; isolation source: viral sequences binned using virsorter ... | reverse complement strand
ATAGGCTTTGTAATAGGTTTTGTAGTAGGATGGTATATAAACGAAAAGTTTGAAGACCTACAAGAACTTATTAGCAAATTTAAATTCTGGAAAAAATAAATGCGATTTAACGAATTTGAGAGAGATTCATTAATCAACTTTGGTAAGAAGCATGGATATATTACAGAAGATATGTCTCAAGAACAAATTGATGAAATTTTACCAGCAGTAGCGGCGGCAGGACGAATGGCGGCACAAGGTGTTGGAGCGGCGGCTAAAGGCGCAGGCAAATTAGCTAAAGCAGGAGTTCAAGCGGCAAAACCTCTAGTACAAAAAGGTGTTAAGGCCGCAGGACAAGCCGTTCAAAAAGGTGCTAAAGCAGTTGGACAAGCTGTTAATAAAGCAGGCGGTGTTGCCGGTATTGCACAAAAGGCTGGAGCGGCAGTTGGACAAGGTGTTGATAAAGTTAAAGCAGTAGGTCAACAAGCGGTTAAAGGTTTTGCAAATCAACAAGCACAAGGACAAGCACCAGCACAAGAAGTTCCACCAGGAGCAGATCAAACACCAGCTCCAACAGGACAAGCACCAGCACAACCAGATCAAAAAGCAACACAAAAAGTTGCACAAAGAGCCACAGCACTGAAAAGTATTTCTGGTGGTAAAGCAAGTGGCGGTATGGTAGCTAAAGGATTAGATAAAGTTGGGCAAGGAAGTACATTACCCCCTAACTTAATAAAAGCCATAGCACCATATACACAAAGCATTCAAACAATGATGCAAGATCCACAATTGTTTAGTAAATTCAAATTACTAATGAAACAAGCCCAAGCCGGTCAGGCTAAAGCTCAAGCCGGTCAAGCCCAAGATCAAGCCGGACAGGCTCAAGATCAAGCTGGCCAGGCTAACGCTCAACAATAATCCTTTTTTAATAAATATATCTAGGAATGGAGAATGTATGGCTTTTCTTGTTGGTTCAATACCACCAATACACGTACTTGTTAAAAAGGAATACTTATACGATCTAGAAAAAGGTCATGGAGAATATACTCCAGGTATTTGGATTTCCGTAAAAAGCGTATCAGGAAAAGCATTATACTTCGAAACATTACTAACTGAATACGGGGCATTATATGATAAACTACCTTTATCAGCTTTTGTATGGAAAGAACCTGTATTCGAATCATTACCCTTACACATTTTACAATTATGGGATTGTTTTGACTATGACTTTACAGTTATTGAAAAACAAATGCTCGGCCGTTGCAAATTTTATGGCAAAGACCGTAAATTCCATGAAGGTGAATATATGTTTACTATCGATAACTGTCATACAGATAGTAATACTATAAACGTAGGATTTTCTGAATACGATCCTGAACATAAATCATTTAATATTCTTAAACTTGATAACGGACAGTTTGCCGCACAACCAAATAATAGAATAATTTGGACTGATGCTAGTTTAATTCCAGGTAAAACGCTTCCGTGTGATTTTAAGGTTTGCAGTCAAAACTATAAAGTTGAAAATACTGATAAATGGACCGTAGGACATACTGACGATTGGCAATACAAGTCGGAAGACGAATCTAAGGACAATAGCATTACATAAGTATTGTTAATGTCAGCATTAACAAAAAAAGAATTCACTGAAATTGGTGAAGTTTTTCAAAACACTTATTCTAACCCTGAAGAAGTAAAACCTTTCTTAACACAATTAATAAAGGATTATAGCAAAAGGGAAATAGGTTCTTGGGCACCGTTAGTACCCTTGGATCCAATAGAAGTGATGCTTAAAGACGAATCTTTTAAGAAAATAGTCGATTTTGCATTAGAAACTATCAAAGAACTTGTACCAACGTTTCCAGATATAGAAACATATAAACATAATGCTGATGAAATTACATCATGGCCTGTTGAACCTTATGTAATTAATGCTTGGGGTGTATTAAATAAATCTTTTTTATCTAAAGGAGAAGGTATAACTAATACGCCAAGATTACATCCACATAGACACATACCAGCAACGTGGACTTTTACATATTATATTGATGCTTGTGAAAATTGTTCACCATTAATGTTTTCTAATTGTAATGGTCCAAATGCAATTAAATCAAAAACAGGAGATATAGTTATATTTCCAGGATGGGTAACACATAGCGTTGCTCCGCATAAGTGCGAACATGATAGAATATCAATAGCAGGAAACGTAGCAATAAAATTATGATTCAAACTGTTACAAAACAATTTCAAGAAAGTGGCGAAGTTATTACAGCTCAATACCCTGATGCTGAATTAGTAAAACCAATTTTATCAGAACTCATATTAAAATATGACGAAGCAGAACAACAATATCATAAAGAACCTCAACAACTTACTTTTGTAAATTCAGTAGAAAATTCAGGGCCGAAACCGGATTCGTTTCGTAGATTATTTGAAGAACATGAAGATTTTAAAAAAATAACTGACTTTGCTTTACAAACAATAAAAGAAACTGTACCATTGTTTCCTAATATAGACAAAGCTAATAATAATCCTTATATACTCGATGCTTGGGGTGTGTTATACAAACCAGATACTAGTACAGAAACTTGGACAAGTGGATTAGAACCACACTCCCACTGGCCTGCAACTTGGTCATTTGTATATTATGTAGACGCTTGTAATAAATGTGCGCCAATAGTATTTCCTACTTGTATAAATGCAAATATGCATAGTCCTGTTACAGGATTATTAATTATTTTTCCAGGCTGGGTGGCTCATGGTGTTCCGCCACAAAAATGTGATCATAATAGAATATCAATAGCAGGTAATATAGTAATAAAACATCGTCTTGAGTAACATATGACTAACTTAAACACAGAACGAATCTTATTTACAGAACCAATGGCTGTACATACAAACGTATATCCTAATGCTGAAAGTATGAAACCAATATTAACAAATATTATACAAGAGCAAGGTGACCAACAAAAATATGAAACGAATGTTAAAGCTCATATGACTACTTGGGATATGTATAAAAACGAATACTTTAAGCTAATAATTGAATTTGCAATAGAAACACTTAAAAAAGAAGTTGATCCTTATCCTACAGGAGAAACATATTGTACTGACTCATGGGGTGCAATTTATAAACCTGGAGAAAGGACTGATCCACACGCTCATTGGCCATCACTTTGGTCATTTGTGTATTATGTAGATGCTTGTCCAAAATGTTCTCCTTTAGTGTTTCCTGGAGCAGGTAGAGCCATTAAACCAAATACTGGTTTAATAATTATATTTCCTGGAGCAGTTTCACATTATGTACCAAAACAAGAATGTAGACATAATAGAGTAGTTATATCTGGAAATATAACCATTAAATTAGATCAAGCACGATAAAAGACTTGACAAAAGATACACAATGTATTATAATAAACACTTAATTGGAGGTAAAGAATGAGTGATCGAGTATATGGTCCTGACGAAAAGGACAAACTAACAAGATTGGTAAACGAAGGTAGTACTGTTCTTCAAGAAGTTGAAGACCTACAAGCTGGTCTTAAAGATACAGTAAAAGCAGTAGCAGAAGAATTGGATATGAAGCCAGCTCTAATTAATAAAGCAATTAAAATTGCTCATAAAAGAGATTGGTCAGCACACGCAGACGCATTTGAAGATTTGGAGACATTAATAGTCACACTCGGCAAAGATAAGTGATTAGTTTTAGTAAAGTAAAACAATTCGTAAAAGAAAGTCATAGGTTAAGTCCGACAGCTTTCTATTGTGAAATGGCTGAGGCAACATTTTTAATATCCGCAAGTGCAATACTAACGTTTACTGTATTAAATCCTGCAACTAAAATTTTTATACCAATGTATTTTGTTGGTTCTATTTTAGGAGTGATTAGTGCAGTTATACGAAAGGCGGCATTTGTAATACTATTATGTTCATGGTTTACACTCATGAACGGAATTGCAATTTGGAAGTTATTTTTATGATCTATATGGTAGACATAGACGGAACAATATGTTATACTGACGGAAGTAATTATAAAGAAAGTAAGCCAAATGAAGGACGCATAGAGATTTTAAATAAACTCTATGACGAAGGAAATGAACTACATTATTGGACTGCCAGAGGTGCAAATTCTGGTATAGATTGGCAAGAGTTTACAGAGGCACAATTAAAAGGCTGGGGAGTTAAATTTACAACAATTAAAATGGGAAAACCCCATTACGATTTATGGATAGATGATAAGGCGATAAATGATAGAGAATACTTTTGGTACGGACCACGTGGAATTAGAAAATAAAAGCGAGGCATCTTCATGAGTTATGTAGATGCTATGTTTGATCGTGATGCTGATATAATTCGTGTAGTAGAACGAAAAGAAGGCAAACGTCATTTCACAGAATATCCTATAAAATATACATTTTATTATAAAGATCCTCGCGGTAAGCATAAAAGCATTTATGGTGATCCTTTAAATAGAATAGTATCTAAGTCAACTAAAGACTTTCGTAAAGAACTTGCAATAAACAATACAAAAACATTATTTGAAAGTGATGTAAATCCAATCTTTCAATGTTTAAGTGAAAACTATCTTAATCAAGATGCACCTAAACTTAATGTAGCATTTTGGGATATAGAAACAGACTTTGATCCTGAACGTGGCTTTGCTGATCCATCAGATCCGTTTATGCCGATAACTGCAATTAGTGTACATTTACAATGGATGGATACACTTGTTACATTAGCAGTTCCTCCTAAAACAATTACAATGGATGAAGCTAAAGAACAAACTAAAGAATTTCCTAACACACATTTATTTGAAAAAGAAGAAGAGATGTTAAAAACATTTCTTGATTTAATTGAAGATGCTGATATAATAAGTGGTTGGAATTCAGAAGGTTATGACATTCCATATACAATTAATAGAGTAAGCAGAATATTAAGCAAAGATGATACAAGACGCTTTTGTCTTTGGAAACAACTTCCAAAGAAACGTGAATATGAAAAATATGGGCGTAAACTTGAAACATATGATTTAGTAGGTCGTGTACATTTAGATAGTTTAGAACTGTATAGGAAATATACATATTCTGAAACACATTCTTATAGATTAGATGCTATTGGTGAAGCAGAAATAGGTGAAACAAAAACAGTTTATGAAGGTACATTAGACGAACTTTATAAAAACGATTTTAAAAAGTTTATTGAATATAATAGACAAGATGTTGCATTATTAGATAAACTAGATAAAAAATTAAAGTTTATCGATCTTAGTAATGAACTAGCACACGCAAATACTGTATTACTGCAAACTACAATGGGTGCAGTAGCAGTTACTGAACAAGCAATTATTAACGAAGCACACGGTAGAGGATTACAAGTACCTAATAGAATAAAACGTGAACCAGGTACTACTGCGGCGGCTGGTGCTTATGTGGCATTTCCTAAAAAAGGATTACATAAGTGGATTGGATCAATGGATTTAAATTCACTATATCCGTCTGTTATTAGAGCATTGAATATGGACCCAGCAACTATTGTAGGACAATTAAGACCAACAGATACAGATGCAATGGTCGAAGAAGCAATGACATTACAGAAAAAATCATTTGCAGGTGCATGGGAAGGTCGCTTTGGCACATTAGAATACGAAGCAGTAATGGAACAACGTAAAGATATTGACATTACTATTGATTGGGAAAACGAAGATACTGAAATAATGAGTGCATATCAAGTTTACAAATTAATATTTGATAGCCGTAAACCTTGGATGTTAACAGCAAATGGTACTATTCTAACAAACGAATTTGATGGTGTTATACCTGGACTATTAAAACGTTGGTATGCAGAACGTAAAGAACTGCAAGAAATGAAACAAAAAGCAATCAACGCCGGTAATAAAATTGAAATAGACTTCTGGGATAAAAGGCAACTTGTTAAAAAGATTAACCTAAATAGTTTATATGGTGCAATATTAAATCCTGGTTGTAGATTCTTTGACAAACGTATTGGACAATCAACTACATTAACTGGAAGACAAATTGCAAAACATATGGCGGCTGAAGCTAACAAAGTTATTACAGGCCAATACGATCATGTAGGTGATAGTGTAATATACGGAGATACAGATTCTGTATACTTTAGTGCTTTTCCTGTATTGAAAAAAGAAATTGAAACAGGTAAATTACCTTGGACAAAAGAAAGTGTTATTAAATTATATGATCAAGTAGCAGATGAAGTTAATAAGACGTTTATCGAATTTATGGGCAAAGCATTTCATTGTCCAAAGACTCGTGCAGATGTAATTGCGGCAGGTAGAGAAATGGTTGCAGAAAATGGCTTATATATTACAAAGAAACGTTATGCGGCATTAATATATGATGATGAAGGTGAACGTAAAGATGTAGACGGCAAGCCAGGCAAAGTCAAAGCTATGGGTTTAGATCTTAAACGTTCAGATACTCCTGTGTTTATGCAGAACTTTTTAGCTGAAATATTACACATGGTATTAACTGATAAAACAGAAGCTGAAGTATTAGAACGTATTACAGAATTTAGAACAGAATTTAAATTACGTCCTGGATATGAAAAAGGCTCTCCTAAACGTGCTAATAAAATCGGTGAATATCAACGTAAAGAGGAAAAGCAAGGTAAAGCAAATATGCCCGGACACGTTCGAGCAAGTATTAATTGGAATACATTAAAACGAATGAATGGAGACAAATATAGTCAAACAATTGTAGATGGTATGAAAGTTATTGTTTGCAAATTAAAACAAAATCCATTAGGTTATACAAGTGTTGCATACCCTACAGATGAATTACGTTTACCTAACTGGTTTAAAGAACTTCCATTTGATAATGAATCTATGGAAGAAACTATTATTGATAATAAACTAGGTAACTTAATTGGTGTATTGAACTGGGATGTTGCAAGTACACTACAACATAATACTTTCCAAACATTGTTTGATTTTGGAGATGGAGAAAAATAATGCATGGAATGATAGACTTAGAAACATTAGGAGTTAAACCTAACTCTGCTATATTAACAGTTGGAGCAATTAAATTTAATCCTTTTACTGATGACGAGCCTCATGATGGATTATACCTACGTATTAATGTAGATGACCAAACTGAAATAGGTCGCACAATTGACCAAGGTACATTAAACTGGTGGGCTAAACAAAAAGCAAGTATAAGAGACGAAGCCCTAGGTGATGAAGACAGAGTTGACCTACGTGACTTTACTAAACGCCTAAATAAATGGTGTGTTGGTTTAGATTATTTGTGGGCTCAAGGGCCTATGTTTGATTTTGGTATGTTAGAAAACTTATATGAACAACTAGGTCAGCCAGTACCTTGGAACTTTTGGCAAATACGTGATAGTCGTACATTGTTTGCAATGATGCCTAAAGACCCTCGTAAAGCTATACAGAGCGACGCACACAACGCCTTAGCGGATTCTTACTATCAAGCCAAGTGCGTCCAACAAACATATAAGCATTTTGGAATAAAGAGATGAGATTGATACAGCCTATTTTTGCTGGTGTTGAAACTAAAGACACCGGTTTAGGCAAGAATAATAAAATTTATAATGCTTGGAAGGAAATTAACGAGCGAGTACAAAAAGATATTGATTTAGGTGTTAAAGAATTTCTTTTATTTTATATTCCAGAATTTAAATTAGGTGAAAAAGCAGATACTTGGAGGCAAGGCGAAGGTATCGACGAACATAAATTTGATCAAGTATGTGTAACTGCCGCTAGTCTTTCTACATTACCAATTAAACTAAATGTAGATGTTTGTTTATGTGCATATACCAAAGATGGGCATTGTTGCATAACAAATGATCAAGAACGTACAGACCAATTATTATTAGAACAAGCAAAAGCAATTTATACAGCCTCTGGTGCCACGATTGCACCAAGTGATTGTCAACTTAATACTGTTAAGAATATTAAAAATATTAAAGATGGTAATATTCCAGTAATGAGTTATAGTACAAAGTTTCGCTCTACTTTTTACGGCGGATGGCGAAACGTAATGGGAATTGAAAAGGGTATCGAAAGACCTTATCAGTTAGATGTATCATCGAGAGCAGATGCTATCCAACGTTCAATTGACTATGCTAATGATGGTGCAGATGAATTAATGGTTAAACCTGGTATGACGAGTATAGATTTAATTCGTGATATCAAAAATGCTACAAACAAACCTTGTGGGGTGTTTCAAACCTCAGGAGAATACTTAGGTATAGGTGCGCCTGGTAGTTTATTAGAAACATACAAAATATTTAAACGAGCTGGAGCAGACTATATGATTTCTTATGGAGCAAGAGATTTATGTTATCTAAAAGTGTCGAAAGGAGACTTAAAATAATGGGTACTTTAGTAGTTGAAGGTAAAACAAAATTAATTACAAAAGGTGATAAGCCTTTTACAGTTAATATGATAGCAAAAGATTTTTTAACAGGTGGCGATGCCGCTAAAAAAGAAGAACTTACTGATATAGGAATACAAAAAACAAAACAAGCATCGAACGTATTTAAGATGCTTGAAAAGAATAATATTCCTACATCTTTTATTGAACAATCAAAACCAAATACTATGATTCATCATGAGTGTGAAATGATTCCACTTGAATTTGTTGTTAGACGTTATGCTTTTGGTAGTTACTTAAAACGTAACCCTGCACCATTAGATGTTGGCTATGGTCCTGACGTAAAACGTTTTGAAACTCCGGTATGGGAAATTTTTCATAAACATTCTGTTGTAATGCCTCCATGGGTAACTACACCTACACAAATGGATGAGAATGAAGCTAGAGAAAAATATCTAATAGATGGTTCATGGGCTGACGGTGTATATACAGATCCTTATATTAAAATTACTGATGATGAATGGGGACTGTATTCTGCAAAAGATCCTATTAAAGGTGAACCTTTAATGACTACTGAAGTCTTACTTCGTGACAGTGAATTAGAGACTGCAATTAATAAAATTGTTATTCCTGCCTTTGAAGCTATAGAAAATAGTTGGAAGGAAATTCGTACAGTTGACGGACCTGTACATCTAGTAGATATAAAATTTGAATTAGGATGGCGAGTTTTTGGACATCCTAAAGATAGTCTTTTAGTATTATCAGATGTTGTTGATAATGATAGTTGGCGTATTTGGCCTGGCGGAAATTCTAAAAAACAATTAGATAAACAATCTTTTAGAGATGGAGAAGATTTATCTAATGTTGCAAACAAGTACCAATTAGTAACAGAACTAACGAGTAAATTTTAATGAAAATTGGTATAACATTTAGTACATTTGATTTATTACACGCAGGACATATTGCTATGTTGCGTGAAGCAAGAGAACAATGCGATTATCTTATTGCTGGGTTACAAGTTGATCCAACAATAGATAGACCAGAAAAAAATAAACCTATTCAAACTATAGTTGAACGATACACGCAATTAAAAGGTGTACGTTATGTTAATGAAATTATTCCCTATGTTAAAGAAACAGATATAGATGATATCCTTTTATTACGTAACGGTATTAATATACGTATCCTTGGTGTTGAATATGAAGGTAAAGATTTTAGTGGTAAAGCAACAGGTGAACGTTTAGGAATAGAGCATTATTATAATAAACGTAATCATAGATTCTCTAGTACTGATTTAAGAAAAAGAGTAACGAATGATAGTTGAAAATAATAAAACACCTTTTTACCATACAATTATTCATGATTACTTTACACCTGAAGAACGTGAACTTATTTGGGATGAATTAGAAACTTTACATTCTAAGCTCGAAGGTCCTGAAGTTACAGGAGACCCAAGAGCATCGATGTTAAAACGTGGACTTTATTTAGATCACGAATATGAAAATAGACGTAATGAAAGTAATATATTATCTATATCTAGAAAAATATTTGATTTAGAAAAACTTGGACAATTAAAAGAAAATATCTTTTCTAAATACTTAAACGTATGTAATCTAGATTATACATTACTTAATTACTATCCAACACAAAGCAACTATAAAGATCATCGTGATGTTAGTGTTTTAAGTTCAACTATTTGCTTATGGAAAGAACCAAAGCAATTTACAGGTGGTAATTTATTTTTTAAACAATATAATTACACACCATTAATGATGAATAATAGTATGATTCTATTTCCTGGATTTGAATTACATGAAATTTTAGATACTGAAGTAACAAAGGAAACATTTGGCAGATACGCAATAAGCCAATTTTATTTAATAAATGGTTAAAGATATTCACTCAAAAAAAATATTAATAACAGGCAGTCGTGGAATGGTTGGTGAAGAACTACGAATAAGATTATTATACGACCACGAAATACACACATTAGATTTACTAGACGGACAAGACCTTAGAACTTGTGATTTAGATTATGATGTAGATGTAATATTTCATTTAGCTGGAAAGAGCGGTGTCAGACGTAGTCTTACACATCCAAAAGAATATTGGGAACATAATGTGATAGCATCAAAAAGATTATTTGAGGCATTTCCAAAAGCAAGGATTATATATGCAAGTTCAAGTACTGCAAAAGAACCTTGGAGGAATCCTTATGCTTTATCAAAACATACAATTGAAAAGATTGCGCCACGTTCATCATTAGGATTACGTTTTACAACTATATACAATGGAGACCAAGAACCTAGGCCAAATATGTTTATACCAAAACTTCTTAGACGCGAAATTGACTACATTAATATAAACCATAAACGAGATTTTATACACGTTAGCGACATTTGTGATGCTTTAATTCATTTAATGAATAAAAGATTAACAGGTGTATTTGATTTGGGCACAGGTAAATCACACAAATTGAAAGATATTACAGACCATTTAGGTTTGTATCCTAAACAACAAATTGGCGACAAGCATGAGCGTCTAGATAACCAAGCCGATATTACAAGACTAAAAAAATCAGGGTGGAAACCTACCCTTGATATATTTGAGTACTTTAATGAGCGAGGACTACAAAAAAATGCTTGACTTTGTATTAAAACAATCATATAATAAACATTTAATGGAGAAAAACGTATGAAAGACATCTTACAAGATATCGTTGCCCATACACATTCGCTAGGATTTCTTAATCTAGTTAAAGTTACAGGCGACGACCAAAGTACAACTATCGAGAGTATGGCTGAGGATCGTTCTGTAATTTTATCAGCAACAACTAAAACACCAGTTTCTGAATTTAAAGAAACATTTGGTATGCCTAATTTAGATAAGTTAGCTTTGCATTTAAAGAATCCGGAATATCAAAAAAATGCAAAACTATCTGTAGAAAAAGCAGATAGAAACGGAGTAACTATTCCGACACATATTCACTTTGAAAATGAAGCAGGTGATTTCCAAAATGATTATCGTTTTATGAACAGCGAGATTATTAATGAGAAATTAAAATCTGTTAAGTTCAAAGGTGCAACTTGGGAAGTAGAATTTGAACCAAGTATGGCGGCAATCAATAGAATGAAATTGCAAAGTGCCGCACACGCAGAAGAAACTGTTTTTACAGTTAAAACAGAAAATAATACATTAGTATTTTACTTTGGTGATCATTCAACACACGCAGGATCATTTGTATTCCAACATACAGGAGTTGTAAACGAATTAAAACATTCTTGGAGTTGGCCAGTAGCACAAGTACAAGCTATATTAAGTCTTGATGGAAAACAAACAATGAAAATTTCCGATCAAGGGGCTATGCAAATTAGTGTTGATTCAGGATTAACGGAATATAATTATATTTTACCTGCACAATCTAAGTAGGGGGAATGTGTGAATAAAGATCTTACAACTGCACAAAAAGATTATGCAATCTTTCTTCCAGCAATAAGTGGCTTCTTTGCAACTTATATAGGAAAACAACGTCATGACGAATACGTTGATAAAACAAGAGTACCGTCGAACTTTCCAAACGATGTAGAAAGTATGAACTGGCTAAACCCACAAAAAGGTTTATTCAATTATCATTGGAGTTTATATAGTGCAGGTCATGCCGAACTAGATGTAAACAAACATTCACCTAAAGAAGATATGATCCGTAATAGGGATCGTAATAATAGTTGGCTACTTGGTGACTCAGGTGGTTTCCAAATAGGTAAAGGTGTTTGGGAAGGTGATTGGAAAGATCCTAGCTGTCCTAAAGCTAAAAAGAAACGTGAACAAGTTTTAACTTGGATGGACGCATATATGGATTATGGAATGATATTAGATATTCCAGCTTGGGTATCACGTTCGCCAGCTGGAGCAAAAGCAACAGGAATTGACAATTATCAAGATGCCGTTAATGCAACACGCATTAATAACGATTACTTTATGAAAAATCAAAATGGTAATTGTAAATTCTTAAATGTTTTACAAGGCGAAAACCATGCTGATGCAGAAGATTGGTATCAGCAAATGAAAGATTATTGTGATCCTACAAAATATAGTGATCATTTTAGAGGTTGGTCAATGGGTGGCCAAAATATGTGTGACATACACCTAGTACTAAAAAGAATTGTAGCATTACGTTTTGATGGACTATTAGAAACAGGTAAGCATGACTTTATGCACTTCTTAGGTACATCTAAACTTGAATGGGCGGCCTTACTGACTGACATACAAAGAGCAGTTCGTAAATACCATAATCCAAACTATACAGTTACATTTGATTGTGCAAGTCCTTTCTTAGCAACTGCAAATGGGCAAGTTTATATTCAAACAGAAACAGAAGATAGATCTAAATGGGTATATCGAATGGTTCCGAGTATTGATGATAAAAAGTATGCTACAGATACTCGTTCATTTAAAGATGCAGTACTACAAGATGGTATATTTAAAAACTTTGAAGATTCTCCTATAACAGATGGTTTAAAAGTTTCAGATATTTGTTGTTATAAACCGGGCGACCTAAATAAAATAGGTAAAGAAGGTAAAACTAGTTGGGATTCATTTAGCTATGCAATTCAAATGGGACATAATGTTTGGCACCATATTAATGCAGTACAAGAAGCAAATAGACAATATGATAACAATGTTATTCCAAAAATGCTAGTTGAAGAAAAATTTGATAGAGTTTATTTTAGAGATGTTGTTGAGGCGATATTTGCAACAGATAATAAAGATACTGCAATGGCCGTAATAGAAGAATTTAATAAGTTCTGGTTATCTATTATTGGTACTAGAGGTGCAACAGGTAAAAAGACAATTAACGCAAGTACACAGTTCGGTAATCTTTTTTGGGAAGGTGATGATATTAATGGTATTACACAAGATGCCGATAACGAACTTGAGTTAGAAGAAAGCAAGTTAGAGGAACTGGAGAATGAACAAAAGTAAAAAAAGAAGACGCTTACAAGAAGAGTTTGATTACTTACATAGAAAAGTTGAACAAATGGAACAAGAAAGAGATAATAAAGGCAACAGAGGCTGGACATCAAAAGGCTTACTAACTAAACATAAAAAATTAAAACTAAAAATCAAAGATGAATTGGCAAAATTAAAATTACACCAGATGTAAAAAAGGCTTGACATATGGATAAGATATGTTATAATAAACTGTATAGTAATATTATTTAGGCAAAACGAGGTACAAACTTATGAAAACTTTTATGCTGTTATTGGCGTTTACTATCACTGACCCAGGCGGAATAGAACAAGAAGAAATTGTTAATGTGCTATCAAGACATTTTGATACAAAACCGGAATGTGTTGAGTTTGTAGAAGATTGGGAAGATACAATCCGATCACGTGGACTTAGAGTTGTCCAAGGAATGTTAAAAGAAGGATGGACAGTTGATTTAATCCATGTTGGTTGCACAGAAAAACCAAGTTTGGAAGTTATAACAGGCGTTAAAGAAGAGGCAAAAGAATCTTTTCCAGGTGATGAGAATTTTGGATCAGGAAGTGACAATTAATGGAACGTGCTTATAAAGATGGTGAAAGTTCGAACGTAGTATTTTTTACTGGGTTTGAAGTAGAAAAAACGCCTGCCTTTGGAATGGACACATTATTTGTAGTTGGCCCACAACCTTTAAACGATATCATTAAACACGCAGAACACCAAGGTAGCGAACATATATATCTTGGTGCTAATCAAAGTTTCCACGTAGACCTAGTACAAAATCATCTAGGTGAAATCGATTTATGGACAGAAATTATAGAGGGTTTACTCGACCAGAACTACTGGGTAACATTAGATTATGATGTTAAGTATCATAAATGGATACTAGAAGGTGGGTTTAACGAGTATGATAAATTTATTTCACAAATTAGTATAAAGTTACCTAATATAGAGGAGTTAAATTATAATGCTTGTATTAAACTTGATGACAGAGATTTTGATGCATCTAACCCTGGTGTTTGGATTCACCAAGTACATGATTTAATGGATCGACGTACTTTTACAAAATGGAGCGAGTACGAAAAAGATGCTCCAATAGAGGTTGACAAAAAATAAAGAAGGTAGTATACTAATGGGTATAATGGACCAAATGGTATTAGAAAATATGGAAAAAGAAAAACATGAAAAAATTATGCGAGGAGCAAGTCGCATGATATGGGTTACATTCCGCAAAGAAGGAATACATAAGTATCCTGCGGCATTAGATGATCCAAAATTAGCTACAGGAGATAAGTTTGATGTATCCTTTTTAGGATATCCACATAGACATATTTTTCATTTTAAAGTAGCAATCGAAGTATTCCACGATGATAGGGATATTGAATTTATACAATTTAAAAGATGGTTGGAGGAACTATATGAAGGGGAATTAAATGTAGACTACAAATCTTGTGAAATGATGGCAGATGATTTATACGAAAAAATTTCTGCACGTTATTCAGGTAGAACAGTACACATTGACATTTCTGAAGATGGCGAAAATGGTTGCCATATAGAATATGCAGATAGCTAAAAGGAGACCACATTGTGGGTTATTTTGCAGAACGTCCCGACGTAGTACAGATCTTTGATGATCTTGATAAGTTACGCGACTTTTGTCGTTTTGAAGGTTACAAGTTTGATGAACGAGACTTGTATAATAAAAAAAGCCGAGTTTGGCAGGCTTTCTTAAATCCAGAGAAGGCTCGAAGAGAACGTCAAGCAAGGCATCGTCATAAAAGGAACAAACGTAGACAATGACAATTTATATAGTAGATATTGAAGCAGTTGATACAAGATACACTAAACAATGGAAAGAGTATCTGCCAGCACAACTACGGAAAGCTACTCAAGAAGATGTTGTTGTTATCAGTGGAGGAGAAACTCCTCAGGCTACAACGCCTGGGGCTTTTCTTAACTTTGGTGGTACAAACGTTTATAAAAGTAAACAACTCGAACAAATAGGCGAAATGTTTTGTAATGGAAAAATACAAGACGGTGACTATTTCTTATATACAGATGCATGGAACCCTACTGTTTTACAATTAAAATATATGGCAGAGTTGTTAGGTGTAAAAATTAAAATTGGTGGTATGTGGCACGCCGGCAGTTATGATCCGGCAGACTTTTTAGGTAGATTAATTGGAGATGCACCTTGGTGTAGATTTGCAGAACAGTCTATGTTTGAAGCATATGATCATAATTTTTATGCAACACAATTTCATATTAATCTTTTTCTTAAGAGTTTTAAAAATGCATATCCAGGTAAAATGGTTCGTACTGGTTGGCCAATGGAATACCTAGCACGTAGTTTAGACTCTTATAAAAATATGCCAAAAGAAAATTTAATTTTATTCCCACATAGAATCGCACCAGAAAAACAACCAGACATATTTAGAGATTTACCAACACAATTACCCGACTACGAATTTATAGTATGCCAAGATCAAGTTTTAACAAAGAACGAATATCATAATTTATTAGGTCGTGCTAAGATTGTGTTTAGTGCTAACTTACAAGAAACATTAGGTATAAGTTGGTACGAAGGTGCATTAGTTGATACTATACCAATGGTTCCAGATAGATTAAGTTACCAAGAGATGGGTTTAGAAGAATTTAAATATCCATCAGAATGGACTGCTTCTTTCAAAGCCTATACACATCATAAAGAAGCAATTACCGAGCGAATTAAGGATTACATAGAAAATTATGATAATTATATTCCTTTGATACGTAAACAAGTTACTAAATTAAAAAACGATTTCTTTAGCGGAAAAAAATTATACGAAGGGATTATATCATGACTATTGACACATCTAAACTGCCCAAAACAGACATTAATCTATCATATGATACTAACCTTGTATCAACAATGGACAGTACCCCTTATACTATAACATTTGATAGTACATCAGAAATGGAAAATAGCCCAACTGCTATTACACTTAATAATAGCACACCTATTACATGGAGTACAGGTACAGGTCCAGAATGGAATAATGTTGGTAATTGGCCATCTGAACTTATTATTAATGACATGATTAAAAAATATCCTGGACTTAAATTACAATATGAAAAGTTTATGACTGTATATAATCTAATTAAAGACGAATACAAATATGAGGAACCTATTAATGATGGATCTGTTTAAAAATAGGAAACGAATTATTTACGATCGTCATAATAATATTCCGTATTTAATTAGATATTATTTGTTTTTAAAAGAAAGAAAAAATTTTCCTTTTAATATTACGTTGCATAAAATTTTAGTTAGCGATTTAGATGACTTGCATGACCATCCATGGAACTATGCTACATTAATTTTAAAAGGTGGATATTATGAACACACACCAGAAGGTAAATTTTGGCGTGGTCCAGGACACTTTCGTTTTTGTAAAGCATCATCTTTACATAGATTAGAACTTGATAAAGACGAAGATGGAAATGAACTACCTTGTTGGAGTTTATTTTATATGGGGCGAAAACAACAAGAATGGGGTTTTATAAAAAATGGCAAATGGATACACAATGAAAAATATCTTGCTGAAAAAAATAAAGAACCTAAAAATAGATTAGAACAAATGGCATCATTAACACATGATCCTATTGCTCATTGTTAAGGAGAATTATGGTTAAAAAACATTATTACAGTTGGACTAATATAGAAAATATGTGTAAACAGATTGTACTTGGTATGTACAAAGATAAATGGATACCTGAGTACATTGTAGGTATTACACGAGGTGGTAATATACCAGCGGCTATATTAAGTAATATGTTAGATATTAGATGTGAATCATTAAAAGTTGCATTACGTGATCACAAAAGAAAAAATGAATCTAATACATGGATGGCTGAAGATGCCGTTGCAAAAAGAAAAAATATTTTAATAATAGATGATATCAATGACACAGGTGCTACTTTCAAATGGATTAAAAATGATTGGGCTATTAATGGTCATGACAATGTTCGCTTTGCAGTTTTAACTGAAAACTTATCAAGTGAATTTGGAGATGTCAAATATTGGGCTCATGAAGTAAACAAAGCCGAGGATGATGTATGGTTAGTATATCCTTGGGAGAACGTTGGATCGTATAAAGATGACAAATGTTGTTGAGTTTAAAAAGAAAAAAGAAGTTTATGTTTTAAAATTTAAAACAGCAAATGTTATTAAGTTTACAAAAAATGAAGAGCATGATGACATTATGTTAGAAGTGCAACAAAACAAAGGTACTGCTTGGGTACCAGCACTTAACCTTAACGAAGCCCGTAAACGATTACATTCAATGATGACTGTACTCGAATGGGTAGAGGAGCATGACAAATGAAACTAGAAGAAACTGTTTGGCACAAAAATAGTGAACCATTAGTTAAAACAAAATATTTTTATGTATGGAAGGACAAGTATCCAGTAACTGAAGGACACTTATTGTTTGTTCCTAAAGAAGAAGATTGGCATCATTTAGCACAATGCTATAAGGCCGCTTACCAATGGGGTTATGATTGGGTACAAAAAGGATTTTGTGATGCTTATAATATTGGTCAGAATGTTGGCCGTGAAGCAGGGCAAACTATAATGTATGCTCATGTACATTTAATTCCTAGACGTAAAGCTGATATGTCTGATCCTACTGGCGGAGTACGTCATGCTATTCCGGAAAAAGGAAACTATAAACAAAACGAAGCTGATCCACAACAAATGAAATTGTTCGAAGAATGAGAATCGCGGCATTAGGTTGCAGTCATACAGCCGGTTATCAAATAACAAATGTACCAAAAGATGATGTTCCTTTAACACAAGAGAACTGGCCCTTTTCTGGTCGTTGGCAAGATAACAACTGGGCAGAAGAATATATTAATAGTAAAGATGCTGATGGTGTAATATTTGCAAGAATTGGGAATGGCTGGTATGAATACAGCGAATGGTTAAGTTTTCTTTTTAAAAAATATAATGATATTAAGGAAGTTATAGTACAAAATACTTACTGGAATAGATTTCGTGTAACATCAATTAATCCACCGGATTACGAACACATGATTCCACTAGAAGCATTATATAAGCACGAAACAACGAAAGGAAACATCGATTGTTGGACAAAACACGTAGAAATAAAGGATTCTGATAACCCTGAGTATAGAGTTATTGATGCTCCGCATCAAATTAGGGCAAAAGATTACTTAAATACAGTAAACGTAAACATCACGTACTATCCTAGATTTAACTGGAATGAACCTGACTTACGAAAAATCTCGTATATGGAGGGCAAAACATGGTTAGAAATCATGAGCCTGAAATCGCAACGAGAATGGCTTAAAGAAATATATATTTTACAAGCACTATGTAAAGAAAATAATGCCAAACTAAAATTGTTTGGTTTAAATAAATGGACTTGGATACCCTCAAAAATGGAAGATTATTTCAATTTTGATAGTACTCAAGTAGCAACGAATTCTGTAGAAGATTGGTTTTCTCAGAATAAAGGGATTGATATTCAAAAACATACTGTCGATGATGAGCACTATTCAAAAGACATTCATCGTATTATAGCTTTAGAGTATCTTCCATCTCAATTTGATAACAATAACTTGTAAAGGAGAGTACAATGCGAGACAAATTATTAGATGCTTTTAGGAGTCATGTATCTGGTATGATAGCAAAACACGTAGCCAATATTGAGGTTTTACTCACGGCTAGTGTTGGAGTTGCTGAACATCCAGATATTATCGAAACTATTAGCAAAGAAATGGAACTTGTAGCCAAATACGATGAAATGCTCGAAATGGCAAACAAACATTTTTAATTACTTGACAAGAAGCTTAATATATTGTATTATAGTATATAAAGTAAAGTAATGGCAATCCACTGCCTTAACATCGGAGAATAAAATTGGGAAAAGTAAGCGAAGCAATTAAAAAAAGACTTAAAGAGTCTAATATAAGATTTTATGCTAATGACAATATTAGCGAACATATCTATGATGACGAGAGAGATCAACTTCAAATTGAAGTGCAAGAGGCATTTCAAAAAGTTCTTGATGCATTAATAATAGATACTGAAAATGATCACAATACTCGGAGTACTGCAAAACGGGTAGCAAAAATGTACGTCAACGAAATATTTGGCGGACGTTATAAAAGCAGACCAGCAGTTACCAGTTTTCCGAATATGGGGTATAAAAGTTTATACACTAGTGGACCAATTAGTATTAGGTCCACCTGTGCTCACCATTTTCAAAACATTGTTGGTAATGCATGGGTAGGAATTATTCCCGAAGATGAAGTTATCGGTCTTAGTAAGTTTAATCGACTTGTTCACCATGTTGCTGAACGCCCTCAAATACAAGAAGAAATGACTACAGAGATTGCTAACGAGTTGTCTAAGTTTGCAAAAACAAGACACGTGGCAGTTGTAGTTAAAGCAGAACATCATTGTATGACACAACGTGGTGTAAAAGAACACGAAAGTGATATGACTACTGCTATCATGTTAGGTGCATTTAACGAAGATCCTGCACTAAAACAAGAATTCTATGATATTTGTTTGAGTATGAAAGGACACGGATAATGGATAGTGTTGCTTCGCTTACCACACCCAGAGAGTTTTGGGACCGAAAGGTTGATAAGGCAATACAAATGTTTGAGTATGGTGCTTGGACAGAAGAAAAGTTTTTGGACGAAATGTCCAGATTAGGCTATGATAAGGCTGTTATAAGGGAGAAGATATATGAAGGCTAGAGTGTGCGAATCATTCTATAGTGTACAAGGAGAAGGTAGATTTGTTGGTGTACCTTCGGTCTTTTTACGTATGTTTGGTTGTAATTTTAAATGCCGTGGTTTTGGAATGCCACGTGGTGAATTGGCAAATGATTATGATCTAATTGCTAAAGACCACCTGGAAAACCCGGATAAGTATAAAGTATTGAAAGATTTACCATTAGTGCATAGGGGTTGTGATTCTTATGCATCGTGGGATCCTAGATTTAAAAAATTTACTACGGATTACCAACTAGATGATTTAGTTGATGAATTACTTTCTCTTACACCAGAAGGCAAATGGACTTGCGATAATGGGCAAGATATCCACCTAGTAATAACAGGGGGTGAACCACTGCTCGGATGGCAAAGGATGTACATAGAGCTATTTGAACATCCTCGAATGGGAGATTTAAAAAATGTTACGTTTGAAACAAACACAACGCAAGAGCTTAGAGATGATTTCCGAGATTATATCGGATCTAAAGCAAGATTTCATACTACTTGGTCGTGCTCTCCGAAACTTACTGTCAGTGGCGAGTTATGGAGTGATGCTATCAAGCCTGAAATTGCTAATTCATATTTTACTGTCCCTGACACTCACTTGTATCTTAAGTTTGTGGTCGCTGATGAAGTGGATGTGGACGAAGTTACAAAAGCTGTGGAAGAATATAAATCTGCCGGAGTTGAGTGTCCCGTCTATTGTATGGCCGTGGGCGGGTGCTATGAAGAATACCAAGAAAACGCAAAAACAGTCGCCAACCTCGCAATGGGACGAGGATGGAGATACACGCCAAGATTACACGTCGATATCTTCGGGAACTCCTGGGGAACTTGATATGGATAAACTTAGAAGTTCAGGAATATGAAAATGTTAGATAAAATAAAAGAAATGATTAAAGGTAAAAAGGATCCTAAAGAAAAAGATCGTCTTACTTTATTAATGGAAGAAAAAAAGAAAGCTACTAAAAACAAGAAACCTTGGGTAGCTGTCTTGGAAACTCACGTTAATGAGCATGATATTAAAAATGGATTCTTTGAACTTGATTGGAACAACGAATTTATAGAACAACTATTAGATGCTGGTTACAAAGGAGAAAGTAATGAGCAAATAGTAGACGGTTGGTTTAAAGACGTTGCACGTAATATCTTAAAAGAACAAGGCTTTGATCCAACACGTGGTGCAGGTTATATCAATGTTGGTCCAGCTAATAAGGATGGTAAAAGTGAGGTATCGTGATAGAAATTCAAACTCTAAAAAGTCAAGACCCTCTAAATAGTTATGCACCCCATTGGGACATTAAGTTCGGTGTCGCAACTTGGGATGATAACGAAAAGATTGAAAAATTAAAAAAATACCTTTTAAAAAAAGAAGATGACATATTAAAAATGGAGCCTGGACTACATGACGGTGCTACAGGTTTAGGATACGAATCTGTTACTGCAAGGTTTGGTAAGTATAATCTTTTTGATTTTATAGATGAAGAAGAAACACTAGGCGATCTTTTAAAATGGTTACAAAAACAATATTTAGATTTTGTAGAGCAAGATAAAACTCCAGTAGAGGATTTATTAATTGTTTGCTGGTATAATATTATGAATGTAGGTGGAAAAATAAATGCACATAGCCACGGAGCGGCACCTATAACATACCTTAGTGGGAATATGCATTTAGACAATTATAATACAAAAACATATTATCAATACCCATATGAACCAGATATTTTTCATCATTTACAAAATAAAAAAGGACAAATAACTTTTTTTCCAGGTTACATAATGCATCACACAGACGAATTTGAAGGACCAGATAAAAGATTAAGTATTGCATTTGATCTATGGATTAAAAAATTTGGAGTCCCAAGTCCATTAAAAACCAAAGAATTTATGAGTGAGGAAATAGCACATGAAATACGTTCTAGTTGATACAGCAAATACTTTCTTTAGAGCTCGTCATGTAGTACGTGGCGAACTTGATATGAAGGTAGGTATGGCGTTTCATATTACTTTTAATAGCTTAAAGAAAGCATGGAATGACTTTGATGCTGACCATATTGTATTTTGTTTAGAAGGTCGTAGTTGGCGTAAAGATGTTTACGAACCATATAAAAGAAATAGACAAGATCAACGAGCGGCTTTGACCGAAAAAGAACAAGAAGAAGAAAAAGTTTTTTGGGAAACATTTGATAACTTTAGAGATTTTATAGTAAACAAAACAAATTGTACTGTTTTACATCACCCAGAATTAGAAGCTGATGATTTAATTGCAGGTTGGATACAACATCATCCTAATGATGAACACGCAATTATATCAACAGATGGTGATTTTACACAATTAATTTCACCAACAGTATGTCAATATAACGGTGTATCAAATGTAACTATTACACACGAAGGTTATTTTGACGATAAAGGCAAACCAGTACTTGATAAAAAGACAGGCAAAGATAAAGAGGCACCTAATCCTAAATGGGCACTTTTCCAAAAATGTGTCCGTGGAGATACAAGTGATAATGTATTTTCTGCATATCCAGGCGTTAGAAATAAAGGCACTAAAAACAAAGTAGGCTTAGAAGAAGCATTTAACGATATGACAACAAAAGGTTACAGTTGGAATAATTTAATGTTGCAACGTTGGGTAGATCACGAAGGAAAAGAGCATAGAGTATTAGACGATTATAATCGAAATGTAGAACTATGTGATTTATCTGCACAACCGGAAAATATTAAAGAAAAAATTAAAAATACGATTGTTGAAAACGCACAACCTAAAAATATTCCGCAAGTAGGTTTGAGACTTATGAAATTTTGTGCATTATACGATATGCAAAGAATAACAGACAATGCTCAGGCTTATGCTGAACCACTACAAGCGAGGTATCCTGTATTATGACAGATGTAAAAGCTAAAGAAATTTTAAAAAACAAATTTTGGATAATTGAAGATATGCAAAGTGCTAAAAAAATAGGCACGTTATCTAAAGACGAAAACAATCATTATATGTATTGTTGCCAAAACAATCCAACTAATAGACTTAATTCTAAAACTGAATATTATAATTGCTTAAAAGATCTTAAAAAAGGAATTGGCGGTAATATACTTTGGACTAATGCTACCATAAGTGATGCTACTAAAAGTGTTGATAAAGAAATTTACGGATTATCAACTAGTACTGTACCGTACAATGCTGTTTACGATCTTAAAAGGAAATTTGCATTATTCACTAAAAGTAAAAAATCTAAGAGTTTATATTGTGCTGGTTTCTTTATAATTCATTTTGATAAGGGTTGGGTTAAGAGTTTTTGTCCTAAACTAGTTACACTTGAAAAATATGAACATAAAGGACCATTTAAAACTGAATTAGAAATGCGTCAGGAGTTAAGTCGTGCAAACCGTTAAACCTTTAAACACTATTCCACTAGAGCAATTTATTGATAAAGTTAAAATTGCTGAGAATTCAAAACAAATTGAAGTTAAAATAGAGATCAAAGAAGCTAAAAATCTTGCTCTTACATTAGGTGGAGTAATGTCTAGATTACACGGAGATCTTGAAAAATTAGTAGATCAAGCTAATAAAACAGAAGAAGTCGTTAATATTACTATGGACGGCGGATCTAAGTGGAAATAACACCATAATTCACCTCTACAACAACCTCTACTCATAAAGTAAACTGCGTACATAACTACTATATTGAGATAAATATTAGTAAGGAAAAGAATATGAGTAGACCAAAACCGGATATTATATTAGAGAACGTAAACAAAAAGACATATCGTTCAGAACAAGTTCTGAAGGCCGATGCCATATGGGCTGTCTTTTATCAGAATAAACCTTTCAATTTAAAATCATCAAATGTGTTAACAAACTATCCAGGACCAAAATATAAAAAAGTTAGTTTTAGTAATCCAGGTCATGCACACAATCTAGCAAAGAAACTTAACGACTTGTTTAATGTTACAGACTTTACAGTCGTAAGATTAACATCAGGCGAAACAGTTGTAGAAAAATGAATTTAAAAGAAACCTATACGAAGGTATTCTTAAAACAAGCAGGCATTTCTATTAACGAAAGTACCCTAAAAGAATATATGCCATTATGGTGGCAAAATACTCGATCAAAAAATCAAGGTGGATTAAGATTAACTGAGGAAGGGTTTGACTTTACAATAGAAAAACTAGAACTAACAAATTATGATGTTCCTTTTCCACCTGATTTCAAAATAACCACACAAGTTGTAATATTTTTGGACAAGTTTATAGATTGTCCGTATTTTCTCACAAATAAAGGTATTACTGTTTTAAATGAAAAGAAAGCATTAGAATTGCATCTTTTTTCAGGCGATGTCCGAAAATACGGGCTGAATAAAGCTCTAAAACGGGCAAATGAATCTGTAAACCATTGATTTTATTGGATTCTTTTTTGCAAAAAAAGTAAAGATTTCTCTTGACCTTTTGAGCATTCGGTGTTATTATATAAACATAATAAGGCACTGAAATGAAGGCAAAAAAAGGAGTACACACAATGGAAAATCTAGCTGTAAGACAAGTTAGTCCGAATAGTGCAAAGGCAAGTATTGTCCGAGCATTTAAGAAACAACGTCCAATCTTTATCTGGGGACCTCCCGGAATTGGAAAATCAGACATCGTTCGTCAAATTGGCGACAATATGGAAGCTCACGTTATTGATATACGTTTGAGCTTGTGGGAACCTACAGACATTAAAGGTATCCCATATTTTGATTCAAAACAAGGTACAATGGTTTGGGCACCCCCAAGCGAATTGCCCGACGAAAAAATGGCTAAGAAACACAAATATATTATTGTGTTCTTAGATGAAATGAATTCAGCCGCACCGGCAGTACAGGCCGCGGCGTACCAATTAATCCTTAATCGTAAGGTTGGTACTTATACACTTCCAGACAACGTTTTGATTGTTGCCGCGGGTAACAGAGAAGCTGACAAAGGCGTTACTTATAGAATGCCTGCTCCGTTGGCTAACCGTTTTGTTCACTTAGAAATCAAAGTAGATTTTGATGATTGGTTTGAGTGGGCAGTTAAGAACAATCAACACCAAGATGTTGTTGGTTACCTAACATTTAGCAAGAAGGACTTATACGATTTTGATCCAAAATCACCGAGTCGTTCATTTGCTACACCCCGTTCTTGGTCATTTGTGTCCGAACTTTTAGAGGACGATGATGACGAGAACACCACTACTGATCTAGTAAGTGGTGCAGTCGGCGAAGGTCTTGCCGTAAAATTCATGGCTCACAGAAAAGTAGCCGCACAACTTCCTAACCCAAGCGATATTTTAACTGCAAAGGTTAAGACGTTAGAGACTAAAGAAATCAGTGCCATGTATTCCTTAACAGTCTCATTATGCTACGAACTTAAAGAGGCTTGCGATAAAAAAGATAAGAAGTTTGACGACAAAGTTAATAACTTCTTAAGGTTCGCAATGGATAATTTTGATACGGAATTGGTTGTCATGGGTATCAAATTAGCTCTTACTCAATATCAACTTCCAATCGATCCAGATGAAGTTGATTGTTTTGATGAGTTCCATGAAAGATTTGGCAAGTACATTAAAGCCGCACAAGGCGAAGCATCTGCCTAGCAGATGGATTAAGGGGGGTAAATCCCCCCTTAATTTTATGGTTGACAAATCCCCCAAAAGATGGTATAATAAATATATAATAAGAAATTGAGGAATGGCACAGATGACTACAACTTTAGAAAAACCAAAAACAGAAGAAGTTAAACTTTCTCCAGAAGAGTTGAAAGACCTTCGAGCTGAAGTTTTGGACAAAATTATTGTAGCAAGAGTTGGGTTACTTTTACGCCATCCATTTTTTGGTAATATGGCTACAAGGCTTATTATAAAAGAATGTGATGATTGGTGTCCTACTGCCGCAACTGACGGTAGACACTTATTTTATAACTCACAGTTTTTCGCTAAAATGACAAACAAAGAAATTGAGTTTGTTATTGCCCACGAAATTCTTCATTGTGTTTTTGATCATATGACAAGACGTGAAGATAGGGATCCTCAAATTCATAATATTGCATCAGACTATATTGTTAATAATACATTAGTTCGTGATCAAATTGGAACAAAGCCAAAAGATATTCCAATTTTTCAAGATTTTAAATATGAAGGTTGGACTTCTGAAGCAGTTTACGAACATATCTATAAAAAATATGACGAAGAACAACTTAAACAATTAGGTGAATTGCTTGATGATCATGTTGATTGGGACAAAGATAATGAACCTAATACTCCATCAAATTCTAAAGATGGAAAGAAAAAAGAAGGAAACGGACCTCCTAAATATTCTAAAGACGAGCTTCGTAAAATCCGTGATGAAATTAAAGAAAGTATGCTAGGAGCGGCACAGGCCGCAGGTGCTGGTAATATTCCAGGTGAAGTTGAAAGGTTTATTAAAGAACTTACAGAACCTAAAATGAACTGGCGTGATCTATTACGTCAACAAATCCAAAGCACTATTAAAAATGACTACTCTTGGCAACGACCTTCACGTAAAGGTTGGCATACAGGAGCAGTTCTTCCAGGTATGACGTTTGATACAACCATTGATATCTGCATTGGAATTGATATGAGTGGATCGATCGGAAACGATCAAGCGAATACCTTCTTAAGCGAAGTTCAAGGTATTATGCAAGAGTATCAGGACTACAGAATTAAGCTATGGTGTTTTGATACAAAGGTATATAACGAGCAAGATTTTACTGCTGACAATGGTTCTGAATTATCAGAATACCAAATTATGGGTGGCGGTGGAACAGACTTTATGGCGAATTGGAGATATATGGAAGAAGAAGGTATTAATCCAAAACGTTTCATAATGTTTACTGATGGTTATCCTTGGGATAGCTGGGGTGATGAAAACTACTGTGAAACGGTATTCATCATTCACGGACATCATGATAAGAATTTAAAAGCACCATTCGGAGTAACGGCACATTACGATGACGACGCTAAATGATATAAACAAAAAACTGAATGAAGAATATCCAAAGTTATTAAAAATAATATCCAATAAACCAGAGAAGCAGGTATTAAAGGAAGTATATAAATTTATAGCATTATTAGAGGAACTAGCAAAAGTATGTTACAAAAAACAGGACAACCAAACGCCCTAAATTTTTTTAATATTAGGCAACTTAGAGTTGCTCCACCTCACTTTGAGTATATTACTTTAAAGCAGAGTTACAATTTCGAAGATGCTATTACAAAATGGATCGTAAAGAACTTAAAAGGACGATTCTTTATTGGTAAGAAAGTAGATTTGGACAAAGAAAACACGGTTGCTACCTTAATTAACCTAGGTTTTGAAGATCCAAAAGAGCTTTCTTATTTCATGTTGGCGTGTCCACTTTTAAAGTACTAATAAATAATATACGTATATAATATACTACATCTAAAAGGAGAACATATATGTCAGATGGAAAACAAGCGATGGCACCAGAAGGAACACAGGCTACGCCTCAAGCGGCCCCTACTGCTCCAACTACGCCTACGTCACAAACAGTACCTCCTACAGCAGGAGCGCCAGCCGACGGGCAGGCACCTGGTTCAACTGAACTTACAGTTCAAGATTTGGGCGTACTAAAAACTATTATCGAAGTTGCACAAACTCGCGGGGCATTTAAGCCTAACGAGATGGAAGCAGTCGGTAAAACGTATACAAAGCTAGATACATTTTTAGCTAGTATACAGAATCAACAAGTAGCGGCACAGGGTGATGCTCCGGCAACACCAGCCAAGCCAGCTACAACAGGAGACAAATAATGGCAAACTTAAAGCATATCGGTCGTTTTAAAAAAACAGGTCGTAAATGTGCCGTTGTTTTTCGTACACTACCTGGAGATCCAAATTCAGCTCTAGTAGTGCAAACAGAGAACTTACCTGATGAAGATCATGATAATTTAATTAACTTGATCGAAAGTAACACAGGCCAAGTAGCTGATGAATTAGCTGATGCTATGCAACGTACACCACTAGGTGACGGTAGCATTATGTTAGCACGTTTTCATACAAGAGGTAATTTAACTAAAGTTAATACTGCTGATATCGAAATGACACCCGATACAAGCACTACAATTAGCTTAGATGAACTTAACCAAGAAATCGCAACACAAAAAGGTGTGCGAGTTGAAGACCTTGCAGTAGGCGGAACATCTGTTGAAGAAATAGCAACGTCTAAAGATATATCACCTGACGTTCCTGCTGATGTAAAAACAGCATCAACTGAAGATACATTATCAGACGAAAAATTAGCCGCAAAATATCGTGCAGATGCTGACGCACTTTTTAAAGAAGCTACAGAACTTCGCAAACAAGCTGAAGACCTGAGCCCTACTAAAAAGGGTGCGGCTCGTGACACGAACTAAGAAGCGGTTACCACAGAGTGTTATAGACAAATGGCCCGAAGTATTTAAAGATATAGATATTCAGGCCATTCCACTTAAATACTTACACTCTATAAGAGTGATCTTTCAAAATGGAAAGATTTGGGACGTTCTAATTAAGGACGATCCCAAGGTATCTAACCCTCTAGCTCGACTAGAAAACACCTTACAAGAGCTCTTTAAAACGTATGATTCAAGCATCAAACACGTAGATTTTAGAGTTGATACTGATCGTGTGAAAAAAGATATACAAAAGCGGACTAGAGGTTTCCTGAAGAAGAACAAATAAATATGTTAAACGGCATAAATACATATAAGATATCCAGGAGTTAAAAATAAATGGCTTTACGACTTAGAAGAGGTACAGACAGCGAACGTGCATTAATAACACCAGCAGACGGTGAATTAGTCTACACTACAGACACCAAACGACTATATATTGGTGATGGTACTACAGCTGGCGGAAACCCTGTTGATACAGCAGGAACACAATTTGGTGCCAACCTAAACATGAACGGTTTTGATCTTGTTGGGACTGGTAACATTAATACAACTGGTAACTTAACTGTTACAGGAAATATCACAGCAGACGGAAATCTTACACTAGGAGGAAACCTCCAAATAGGTGATGCTACAACCGATACTGTTAGCATTCTTGCTAAAGTAGAAAGTCATGTTCTTCCTGATGTAGATGGAGCAAGAAACTTAGGTTCATCTACTAATAAATTTAATCAAGTTTGGGCTAATACAGTCCATGTAAGTAGTGATGTTAATGCGGCATCTGTTAATGCTAACATTGTTGCAGACGATTCAACTATATTACTTAATGTAGCTTCAGGGGTCTTAAACGCATCAGGTACACTTAAAGGTACTGTTAAAGCTGACGACAATACTACATTTTATGATAGTGGAACAAAAGAAGTAACTGCTGGAGCAGGTACGTTTTCAGGAACAGTACAAGCACCTACTTTTACAGGAACACTAACAGGCGATGTTAAAGGTTCTTTATTTGCAGACGATTCAACAGTATTAGTAGACGGAGTTAACGGAACACTCAGCAATGGTAAAGTTACTATACGTAACAACCAAATTGAGTTAGTAGGTGTTGCAGAGCTTTTATTAGGAAAAACAACAGATACAGTTGGACAAAAAATAAGAATTACTAATACTGACGGAAGTTCACCACTAGAACAAATAGTATTAGGAAAAGCATCAGTTATTGATGTAAGTAAATCAACATTTGCAAGTTATCACGGTTCAATGACAAGCCCAGTTCAAGCAACTGACGGTGATTGGATTGGAGCATTTAACTCAGAAGTATGGGATCCTGGAACATCAACTTGGATAGCATCAAGTTTGATTGCATTCAGATGTGATAACAATGAAACTGTAGCGGCTGATACAGCCAAAGGAAAAATTGCATTCATTAATAACGCAGGAACAAATAGTGCGCCGTCCTTGAAAGCAATGACTGTTGACGCAAGAGGATTTTTAGCTATTAATAATACTGTTGACTATATAGCAACTGCGGCACTTGATGTTACAGGTGATGCAGTAGTAAGTGGTTATACAAGATTCGGGAACTTAACAACGGTTCAAAGAGATGCATTAACTCCAGCGGCTGGTATGATAATTTATAATACTACCGATAATAAATTCCAAGGACGTACTGGGGCGGCTTGGGTCGACTTACACTAATTTCAACTTCAACTTCAGCATAACTAAAACCAAATAAGTAAGTATATGAGCCTTACTTTATATACTTCTGGATCTACTGATCATCCAAAATTAATTACTCATTCTTGGGATTATATTAAGCGGTGTGCTCAAAACTCAGTTACTGAAATTGGGTTAACTAAAGACGATATTGTATTAGATGTATTTCCTGCAAACACTATAGCTCACTACACAATCACCGCCGTTCCTGCGTTTATAAGCGGCGCACAATACGTTTCTAGCAACTTTAATGCCTATACCTACCCTAGACTTTTTAACCACGTTAAACCGACGTATATTAGCTTAATACCCCGTCATTTAGAACTATTAAACAAGACTAAAGACTTTAAAGATTTGGATATGAGTTGCGTTCGATATATGGTTACAGGTAGTGCTAAAATAACTCAAGAATTTATTGATACGTTTAGAAATAAAGGAGTACAAACTGTTGCAAATTGGTATGGCATGACAGAGTTTCCACCTCCTATATTAATTGGATATAATTCTACAAAGTTTAATATAAAATGTGTATCTGGCGACCATGTAATGTTCCAATCTGTTGATGTACTTGGTCGACCTTTTAAGGGCGAACTAAAACATACAAACTTTGCTGAATGTATCATTAACGGAAAAGCTACAGGTGATATATTTGATATGGACACAATGGAATTTTCACGTAGGCGAGAAGAAGCAAATGGACAAACTTGGAAAACTAACGTTTAGATTTGCAACTAATAACGATAAGCATTTAGTTGAAGATTTTTGCAAACTACAAAAAGATAATAATAATACCAGCCTAGAAACAATGAAATGGGATTGGTGTCCTGTATGGACTATAGCATTACATGAAAATAAAATTGTTAGTATTGCAGGGGCACATGAACTTCCTGAAGTATCGCCTAATGCTTATAGATGTTTATTTAGAGGTGCCCAACTTCCAGGATATACGTTAATGTTTAGTAAAAATATTTTTAAAACAGGAATACAATTATCTTATCTTTTGCCCTTGCAAATGAAGTGGGCAAAGATGCAGAATGAACAAGCTGAATTTTATCTTTCCTCAAATGTAAATAACGAAGGAGGTGGTAAAAGTCACCGATGGAATAAAGTTTTAACAAAGACGTTAGTATTACGCAACGTACTAACTTTAGAAAAAACTATAAAATTATATAATGTCCAGCAGTATTTGTGGAAAATTAATACAATAAATTACTTTAAAGAACGTTCTCTAAGTATTAATATAAGCTAGTCTTTCTTTAATTGTAAGATTATTTCTAGTTGTATGCTTATAATTCTCTATAATCATTTTAGTATAATGTAAATAATTCTCAATGTCTTCATCTGATATATCAGGTAACTTATTTAAATATTTTTTATTATATCCTAATAACAAACTAACCCAGTTAAATTGATTAAGTAAAGTTTCTCCTTTATTTAAGAAAGTACTAGTTTCAAGTACTTTAATATAATCACACAACTCTTGTACAGCTATAGGATCATTTCCTACTTCACGCCAATAAGGAGTATCTGTTCTTTCACTTAATCTATAATGCATATGAACAAATCGCCTAGTATGGTCTATAAACTTATGCATTATTCTATTATGTACTTTAGTTTTTTTGCTATTCCAAAGAAGCTGTTTTTTATAAAGATTAACAAAACTTCGTACAGTTACACAAGTTACCATAATACTAGTTGCTTCTAACGGCTCAATAAAACTTTGTGCTAATCCGTTACTAATAACATTACTTTTACTTACATTACTATTAATACCATTGTCAAATTGAACACTTTTTAAAGGTTCAAACTTGTGTCCTCTTTTTGTCCAAAAGTCTTTAATAGTTTGTAAAGCACTATCATATGATTGATGTTTACTACTATAAACATATCCAGTACCTAATTGGCCAACAGTTGGTGTTATCCATATCCAACCATGTGGCATAGCATGGGCTTCTGTACAAGGCTTATATGAATTTACATTTTTAATAGGTCCCCATATTGCCCTATCATTTATAAGTTCATCATAATGTTTCCAAGTACCTAACTGTCCTATTAAAAGTCTTTTAAATCCTGTACAATCAAAGAAAACATCTGCTTCTATTTTATTACCATTATTAAGTTCTACACTTTGAATCGTATCTCCTTGCCAATTTAATTTTGTAACAGTATCAATAATTTCAGTATACTTACTTTTATCTGTATGCATTCTTAAACTTTCTCCAAATTTAAATGCATTAATCTGATAACTATATCCAGGATAGTCACTAATATTAGATTTACCAGATTTACTATACGGACTTATTTCGTTCTCTATTAAATACTCTTGGGGTCCGTGTGTATTATTATAATGGGTTACATCTTTTCCAAATGCTTTAAGAAAATAATCAACAGAAGTTAATTCTTTTTTATAAAGATCTTTTCCGTTCTCAGTAATAGGTCTATGAAAAGTTTGATGTGGTAACATATCATCAAAAGTATGTACCCATCTTGAGCCAATGTTATTAAAATTTAAAAATTCAACACCATATTTAAAAGTTGCTTGGGAATCTTTCATCCATTGTTTTTCATCAACACCAACAGTATCAGCAACGTGTTTTATTGTAGGCGTAGTACTTTCACCTACTCCTATAGGATCAATCTCGTTACTATGAATTATTGTTAATTCACAATCTATAGTTGCCGCAAGATAACTTAATGTGATCCAGCCTGCTGATCCTCCACCTATAATTGCTATTTTCATAATGCTATAACATCCTGGATTATTGAATCATCAATTCTGGTAATAAAATGTGCCCTATCTGTTTTGCCATTATTTTCTGTACCATGATAAGCATTGGTGTTTAGAATATAAATCTTACCAACTTTCATATTATATTTTACTTCGCGTTCTTTTCCAAAGGTAAAAAGTGCATCTTCATTTGTTACTAACGGTATATGTAATTTTTTCACATCACTATCAAAATGAGAATGAATTTCTGCATTAGGACCATGCACTGAAACAATACATTGTTTCAAACTATCTTCTCCTAATATGTCTAACATTTCATTCATTAATCCAAAACGATACTTAGGTAATACATTACACTTATCATAAAACATAGGATCTAATGTTTCAGGGAACATATCTATATTTGCCTGACTACTAGGCGGAGTTGGTTCATATCTTTCTATAGGCCAAGCTAATGTATAACCTCCAATGTCTCCACAATAATAACCACAATATCCATGTTCCATATATTCTTTACTAACTTCTATTTTTAATCTATCATGATAAGCAGGATCATTAAAGTTAAAATAACAATGATTAAACTGTTCATTTAATGTTGTATAATACTCAAGAAGTTTAATAGGATCAAGTTCGTAGTTTAGTTCTATAGCACCCCAACTTAGATCTTTATACAATAGATCCATAGTAATATCTTTAGGATCGTAATTCTTTATAACTTTCATATTAATTCCTCGTTATATTTAAGCAACTCTTTTTCCTTATCTTTTGGAACTTTAAAAAATAAATGAACTCTATCAGTTTCACCTTCATTACTTGTACCATGATTAATTGCTGTATTAATTAATACCATACTTCCGTCTGCAGGTAAAACAAATCTTCTATTGGGTTCAAACTTAAAAAATGCTTTATTATTTGTTAAAATTGGAATATGCACTTTTAAATAATCTTCTGTATCATTATGAAAATTAACTTTTGTGCCTGATGGATGTACTACTACACTAAATTGGTGTGCAAAAGGAAACTTCTCTTGCAATTTCTTTGCAAAGCCAAACATTAGTTTAGTATCACGATATTCTTGTTTTTCTTCTTTAGTAATATTATAAGGTGGACAAGGTTTCGTTAAATCATCTAAATTACTTTGTAAAGCCCAACCATACATATTTTCTACTTCATGCCCGCCAACACCTTTATCAACTTCGTTACTATGATGCCAGCACATATCTTGATGATTATTTTCTAAATCCATATAAAACAATATTGCTTCATTAATATTGATTTTAGGTTTTAATACTATTACTTCTCTTATCATTTATGATACCCTTTGCACATAATCTGTATGAACATACGATGATTACTTTGTAAATGCTTAACAGTAGTAAACACAATATCAGAAGCATCTTCTACAGTTATATACTTGTCTAGTCCTTTACTTATAGTATGTTCTGTACCTACTGGGCCTAGTTGAATAAGTCCTACAGCAAGTTCTGATTGTAAAGGTAATATTTCATCATAAAAATTATATTGTTCATCTTCGTTTTTTACAACATCTTTTTTAGTAACCGCTTGTACCTTAGCTTGGAAAGTTCTATATGATCCAAGATTAACTAATATCTTAGGTTTAGTTCTCCATGCTGACCATATATCTTTCATAACATCAAGTTTCATATTATTACCATCATCAGCATTATTGATAAACACATCTATATCTTCTGCATCGTTAATCATTTCTTGGCGAGCTTTAGGATCTGTTAAATCAAATCCTGTACTTGTTGACCACCCTTTGCTTCCGTGGTTATCAAACATATATTTGCCAATGCCTGACGTATGTCCTGTTATACCAATTTTCATAACAAATCTTCTGTCCACACTTTACCATATAAGTGTATTCTATTTGTACTACCTTTGTTTTCTAAGCTATGTGGTAATGTAGTATTAACTAGATAGGCCCAGCCTGGTGACATAGGTACTTCTTCGCCATCAATAATCCAATGACTTTGCTCATTAGTCTGAATAGGTATATGGATTCTAATTTTGTCGGGATTGTCTTGATGCGTAATTAATTTAGTACCTGGTGTATGAATTGATACTAACCATTTTTTATTTCTATACGGTATTTTTTTTACAAGGTCTAGAGCATATCCATTAAAGCATTTACGTGGATTAAGCTCATCATTATCATTATCTCTGTATTCTTCTTTACATTGAAATGGGATATGAGGTAAAGGTCCTGGGCGATCTCCGTTCCAACATAAGTTATAATATGCTGTATCATCCATTAATCTATGTCCAGTTATACCTTCTGGATCACTTATAGGTTCTTTCCAAACATGATCATTTTTTCCTATAATAAACTTCCAATCATAATAGTCTCTTTCTAACTCAGAAAACCAACTTCGTATTTTTTCTACGTCGACTTTAAATAGTTTTTTAGCTTTGAATCCTAAGTCAACAGATTCAAATGTTTGTATATAAGATTTAAAATCTTGGATGTGTTGTTTGTTTTCCATTCCTAACTCTTTCATTCATATCTACTGCAACGTAATCATGTCCGTATAAAACCAAATCTTTTGGTATTAAAGATTCAAATGTTTTCCACTTTTCTTCTAATACTTCTGGTTCAATGTTCCAATGTAGCATCTCACTCGACCATACATTAGTAGTCCATAATACTTTTGTACCTTTTACACTACTTATTTTTTCAAATAATAACTGAGGATTATTAACGATATCTATTATATGGAACTCATGTTTTAAATTTTTATACCTATCCCATAGTGTTTTAAACGCTTCTCTACCACCGTGTTCAGCAACTTCTTGTTGCCAATATGACTCGTAATTGCCTCTATACGTTGAGGAGAAGTTGTATTCTAGGTCATGTTCTAGTAACCATTCATGTAAATCATAGCCATTCCACGTGTCTAAAAGATGCTTTTTATATTTTAAACTTGCTTCGCACCAATCAAAATAATGTACTTGTGTTTCTTCATGAAAGCCATTTGCATTTAAAATAGAAAGCGGTTTAAATCCTGCGGCAACACTAAACAATGCATCAATAGGTTTATTTGTACGTACACCTTCACTACTGAGTATTTCTGTATTAAACGCATATACTCTATCTTTTTCTATTTCTTCTTGATATCTTAATTTACGTACCCAACCTTTTTGCGATTGATTAGTTAATTCATCAACTAATGGGGATTGTTTATTATACCAAACTGTTTCTAATTTTTTTGTATCTATATATGGATATAAAAATACTTTACAAGCCCGCATATCATTGTCTAAGTTGTCAATACGAATATTATTTTTACAAGCAAGATCAATCCAATTACTTCCATCACTAGTTATACTATGCTTAGAACTTCCTTCTATTCCTTCTATCCAGGCTGGAGTATAATTACTATGTATTGTTTCTTTGCTTAATTTATAATTTTTTAAATTTTGTTTTCTATCCCAAAAGAAACCTATCTCATCAAATACAGGTTTACCTAACTTATTCCAGATATCTAAATTAACAAACAAATATTGTCTATGCAATCCAGGATATGCACCAGTAGTCAAATAGTGTTGAGATTTTTTATCCATAATATGAGCTACTACAAAAAAGTCTGGATTCTTTTTAGCATATTCTAAACTTTGTACTATAAGACTTGCTCCTCTAAATAACAATAACCCTTGACAAGCAACCATACAATATTTTTTGCCTTGCTGTAATGCTTCTTCTAACATTTCTTTAACACTTTTATATACACCTATGTAATCGCCAATACCTGCTTTTACCATACGATTAATATAAAAGTACGTCATATCAAGAGTACGTTTATTAACAATATCACTATTAATGTCTCTACTAATATTAAGAATACCTATAGCTACAGTACTAGGTACTCTTATATCTTGGTAATACCTATCAACAGTAATACTATTCCAATCTTTCATTTTTATTATTTCACCTTGTCTAGGCCATCGTTCTTCAGCTGTAGGAAATCTATTCATTTATCCTCTGTTTGTAAAATAACTTTCACGCAATACATAAAAGAAATCTCGAACTCTACGCCCTATTTCATAATGTATGATCATATGTATTCTTGGTTTATTACTACGATTCCAAACACTATGCACGTTACTAATATCCATTAAAAAAGCACTTCCTTCATCTTTAAAAGGAACACGCCCTTTATCTTTTAATACAAAATCACAGTCGTCAGGGTTATTCAAACTAATATTACAAACACTTAATCTCTTTTCATGATCTTGTCTATCTTGGTGTGGCAATATATATCCACCTGGTTCTAATAACATAAAACGCACACGATTTAAAAACTCTGCTGGCCATACATCAGTTAAAAATTTTTTAGTTACTGGACATTTATCTGCAACCCAAGTCCAATCTAATTGTTTAAGTGTATCTGTTCGATCACCATATGTATCAAGGCTTTGGGTATCTTCATCTAATCCGTGTAATGTTAAACTTTTCCAACCCTCACCATAGGAGTCTCTATGAGTATAAAATTTATCACTTAATGCTTCTGCTTCTTTATACATTTCTTTCCAGGGTTGGTTATCTAAAGAACTAAGATGAAAATAAGGCCATCCACTTTCCATAACTATCCATTTTGGATCAAACATTTCAGGATACTTTTGCTGTATTACAGCATTATTTTCACCGTGAAATTTCTTCAATTCTAGCATAGCAATATTTATCGGCCAGGTTAATTATATACGCATATAAAGACTGTTAAATACAGTATGCCATTTTTAAAAATTGAAGATCTTAAGACGCTTATTATCGATTTTACAAGCCATTGTAATGCTATGTGTGGTAATTGTAGCCGTAATATTTCAGGAGTTGAAGTAAATCCTAATATGCCATTACAGCATATGAGTCTAGATACTTGGAAAAAAATAATTGATAATAGCGAATATATTGATGAAATAATCTTTAATGGTAGTTACGGTGACGCAATGATGAATCCTATTTTATTAGAAGCATTAGAATATGCCAGTTCAAATAAAATTAGTATTATGATTCATACAAATGGCGGTGTAGGAAAACCAGAATTATATACTAAACTAGCAACTATTCTAAAAAACTTTAAACAGCCTAGTGGTGTAACTTGGAGTATAGATGGATTAGAAGATACTAATCATTTGTATCGTAGAGGTGTTATATGGCAAAGAATTATGGACAATGTACAAGCATTTATTAAAGCAGGCGGATTAGCACGTTGGCGTATGTTAGTATTTGAACATAATGCACACCAAGTAGAAGAATGTGAACGTCTTGCATTTAGTATGGGATTTAAAAAATTTGATATTAATGGTGGGCATACTTTTAGTGCTATGAATAGTGTTGTAGGCGAAGCAATAGAAAAATTTAAAGCAAATAAAAAAGATGAAGCACGTACTATTGCATATGATAAAAGTTACTTAGATAATGTAGAACGTGTAAAAGGATTATTAGAGAAAGGTTTTGACAAAGGCCATATTACTTGTAAGTGGCAAAAGAAACGTAAAGTACAAATAAGTCATATGGGAGAAGTATTACCTTGCTGTTATCTATTAACTGATAGATATCCTAGATATCCTGACAGTCCTTACGCTATAGAACAAAAAGATATGAAGTGGCCAAATATAAACACAGAATCATTAAAAGCTATTGTACAAGGAGAAACACTTACATATCCAAAAGATAATAGATTTAAAATTTGTGAGGTAACTTGCGGTGAAGTGTAAATTTTTAGAGCATCAAGTTTGTGTAAGATCAAACGGTCAGTATCGTTTGTGTTGTGTTAGTCTTGAAAAAGATAATAAAGAAAACATTAAAGATACGACACCACAAGAGTGGCACGACAGTGAACTCCCTACTATGGCTAGAGAACAATTTAGTCGTGGTGAATGGCCTGATGCGTGTACTAGGTGCGAGCAGTTAGAAGCAAAAGGTTTAGAGAGTATGCGTACTAAAGTTAAAGAAGATGGTACTAGATACGTTAGAAATCACTTTGGACCTGGACTTTCTCACTTTGACATTAGATTTGGTAATAGTTGTAACCTTAAATGTATTAGTTGTTTTCATATGTCTAGTAGTAGTCTTGCTCAAGAAGCCATCGAAATGAATAAAGCCGGAATTGAACCGCTACATTTACCGTTATTAGATGAACCTAATTTTAATTGGGCTAGTGACGAAACTATGAAACGCTTTGAAGATTTGCCCATTAAAGAAGTTTATTTAACTGGTGGTGAGCCAATGATGGTAAGGCATTTACCTAAATTTTTAGAAAAACTAGATTCTAGTGTAATAATTAGATTTAATACTAACGGTACAATATGGAACCCTATAGTATCAAAAATGTTAAAAAGATTTCAGTCAGTAATTATGAGCATGAGTTTAGATGCTACAAGTAAGAAAATTGATTATATTAGACACGGTAGTAAATGGGATGAAATTGAAGTTAATACTCAACGTTATGCAGAGTTTTGTACTGTTGATATTACACCAACAATAAGTATTTTAAATGCTTCATACTATAACGAAATTGTAGACTGGGCAAGTAGTAATCACTTTAAATTATATAATGACAATTTATTATTAACTCCGGATTGGTTACACGTTAAAAATGCACCAGACGAATTAAAGAAAGATTATGGAAATATTAAGTTACCAGGATTATTAGAATGGTCTAACAGCTCTGCTGATCCTGTGTGGATTGAACATTTTAAAAAACAAATTACAAAATTAGATAATTGGCGAGGAATGTATATAAAGGATTATTTACCAGAGGTAGCAAAAGCATATGGAATTAATTAAAGAAAATAAAGAAAAAAAGCGAGCAGTCTATAAACTTGCTGACCGCTATAGAAAAGTTTGGTATGTTAATCCAGATTCTGCCCCTTTTGCAGAAACTCTAGCTGAACACCTAGAATTATTAGATCAGTTTGTTCCTGGATATGTTTTAGATTATGGGTATACTACCGAAAGTATCTATGTAGATTATAAAATGATACCCGGAACATTGGCAAGTAAATTTCCCCATACTGAAGACTTTATAAAAAAAATTTATAATTTTTGTCTTGATAATATTAATAAAACATCACCTTATGCTCACGGCGATTGGGTATTAAGTAATATGCTTATTGACGGTGACAACATTACATTGATAGACTGGGATAATTTAGGAGTATATGACGCTAAAGATGTATTAGAAAAATTAAACACAGATTTACGATCATCGTTTGGACCAAAATTCGATGAAGTTATACAAGGAAAAGATAATGACTCCACAAGCATTTAGTTATCCTATAGTAGCAAACAACGGAATGATTTATATTCCGCCGTTTGGTTTAACAGAGTCTATTGACTATATGCTAAAGTTTAATCCTAAAGATGAAACGTTTACAAGAATTAAATTAGAAGTTAGTGATTGTACAGAAAAATGGATATGGGGGACTGCTTGGAGAAATAAAATAATTGTATTACCTTACAATGAAAAGAATATTATTATTATAGATACAGATGATGATAGTATAGAATATAGTGAATTAGAATATAAAGGAAAAGGCAAGTATGTACAAGGTCATATACATGGTAATACTTTATATGCGTTACCTTATGGCGAACATACACCATATGATTATATACTAAAACTAGAATTACCATATATGTATCCAGACCAAGAAAAGTTAAAACTTCCAAAGGATTGTAAAAGATGGCATACAACACAAATACTTGATGGAATAATTTATGGATTACCTCGTGGCGAAGACTGGGAAGATACATTTAATTATCGAATTGAATACGATTGTAGTGATGAAGAATATTCTTTAGTAGATATGAAACCTATATGGGAAGATTACGAAAAAGATAAAATGAATAATAAAAAATTTACTACACTTGCAAAAATTGGTAATAGCTTATACGCACCACCTTATAGTGAAAATGCTAATTTTGATATTTTAACTAAACTTGTAAATGGCAAATGGTATAGTGAACGTACAGGTATTAAAGGAACTAGTAGAAAATACTTTACTCATACTGTTGCAAGTAACGGTAAAATATTTTGTCCGCCTGCAGGGCATGAAGAAACCTGGAGTGAAATGTTAGTTATAGATCCTTCAGCAGATAATGGTTATGATACGTATTGGCACACAATTAATTTAGGCATTGGAAAAGAAAGTAAAAAATTCTTTGCTGGTATTGAAAACAGTAAGGGCTATCTTTATTTTATGCCAAGAGGTGGTTGTGTATGCGAACCTGAAAGTACTTGGAAAAGTCAAGGTGACTTAACAGAAGTACTTAAACTAGATATTAAAACAGAAAAATTTAGTACAATAGATATAAGCAAACTATTTAAAGATGATACAAGTATTGAAAAGTATAATAAGTGCGTAATTTTAGATGACGTAATTTATGCTTTTCCTTACGGTCAATCTGCAAACTTTCATAAGTTATTAATATTTGATACTCTTACAGAGAAAGCAAGGACAATGGACTTAAGAGATGTATAAAGCATTTGAAGATTTCTATCGCGAAGCAAAAATTAAACACCTATTATTAGCAGAGCATGAGGGTAAGTTAATATCTCCACCTTTTGCAACTGAACTTTGTAAAGATTATAGTAAGGTGGCAGTTTTTGGGGATTCCGTTTCCTATATAGATTTAGATTTACCTCCTGTTACAAGTAAAATTAATGCTACTGCAAGAGTTAATGGTAGCACTTGGTTAATTCCATATGGCTATTGGGACGAGTTTAGAACAGTAGTAGAGTTAAAAGGTGCTACACCTATATACCATACACTAGACAAAGGTGGTATGGGACAATTTTATGGTTGTGCTTCTAACGGAACTACTGCTTGTAGTTTTCCTTTAGGAACTTCTAACACATCTTTTTTACTATACATTGATGAAAAAGGATTGCATACACAAGACTTTGATGCTGAAATGAGAAAGAGTCATATGGGTACTGCATACTGTAATGGAAAATATTGGAGTATGCCTAGAGGTGACTTTAAAAACTATAATGTAATAGTAAATTATGATGGCAAGAATATAGAAAAGTATACACTACCTGTTGATCCTACTATAAGTAGAAAATTTACTGACCTAGTTGCCGTAGGAGATATATTATACAGTTTACCTTACGGTGAAACAGCCGGGCTTACTCAAGTTGTAGAATTTGATACTAAAAATAATAAAGCATCATTACATGAAATTGATGTACCTGACTTTGCAAAAAAATATAATGCTCAAGTATTAGTAGATGAAACTATTATCGGATTACCTTATGGTGACGAAGATGATTTTAAAAGTAGCTTTGGTGTTGTATTTGATACTATAACTAAACAAAGTAAAGCATTTGATATTGGAGTTGGTTACGGAGGCAAGTATAGATTTAAATGTGGTATTGCATATAAAGGCAGAGCAATATTTTTGCCTACTGGATCTCCAGGTTGTCCTATAGTTAGTGTAGATACAGATGGTAAATTTCATTTAGTAAAAACAGATAGTACTAAACTATTTGGAAGACCAATTATCTATAACAATATGATCTATACCTTAATTTATAATATAATTGATAACACCCATAATTTGGTTACAATAGACGAATGGTTAAGGATAAATGAGGTTGCTAAAATATGAAATGTTACGCACCTTGGCATAGTATTTTGGTACGATTTAATGGTGATATTGTACCTGATGGTGTATATAGAAAACGTTACGGTAATGTACTACAAACGCCTTTAAATGACGTCTTAGACAGCTTTACAGCGTCATACACAAAGGATTCTATACGTATGGGCCACTTACCGCCCGAGTGCAAATCATGTACTTTAAAAGAGCTTTCTGTAGGCCATAGCAGACGCTTATTCTTCCGTGATATACTAAATCCAATGTTAGAAAATATCAATTATGATTACTCCAAAAATTTCACAGATATTATGTTTTTGGAATTTAATATGAGCAATATATGTAATTTAAAATGCCGTATGTGTAATGGTATTAGTTCTACGACATGGGTTAAAGATGAACTTAAATTAGCCAAAATATCCAAAGACTATAAACGTCCAGTCGACCATCCAGAATTTGGTTATACTAATAAAAGTGAAGAAATTATAAAACGTTTATTTGAAGATCCAACACCATTTATGAACTTACGTTATCTTAGTATTAAAGGCGGTGAACCTTATATGGAACCTGCAAATAAAATTATTCTTAAGAAATTTGTTGATTTAGGTATTGCAAAGAACGTTACTCTTGATTGGACTACTAACGGAACTATTGTAGATGAAGAAGTTGCTGACTTGGCTAAACATTATGGAGAAACTAAATGGACAGTAAGTTTAGAAGGTACCGACGGACTTTACGAGTATATTAGAGGCGGCGATAACTTTACTTTTAAACAACTAAATGACAATTTAAAACAATATAACTTTGATAGAATTATTATTGCTGTAACTGTAATGACCTATAATATAGCACATTTAGATAAAATACATTTTTGGTTTGAAGAGAATAAACAAGCAAACTGGGAAATTTATTTTAACAATGTCGTTGCCACTCCGGCGTATTTAAATCCAAGAATATTACCTAATAAAATATTTGACAAGATTAACTTTAGATTACCTAATATAAATTACACTAATAATGGAAGTAATTTATTAGATACGTTTATTAATTATACAAAAGATTTAGATAAAATTAGAAATACAAATGTACTAGATCACTGCCCAGAACTTTCTAGTTTGTTTGAATAGGATCTAATGATATATAATGAATGTTATATTCTTTAGGTGAGTCTATAACCCATTTAACAATTTTTCCAGCTTCTTCTAAATCAAGTTTCTTTCTGTTGTCTTGTTTTTTCTTTTGACTTGCTGAATTTAATTGTCCAAATGCAATATTAGTTATTCTAATCGGACTAGGTCCCCAACAAACATTTTTACAAAGACGCTTACTTATATCATCTAATTCAGTTTTATTTTTTATATAATCTTCTGGACTAGGTCCGTCGCCCCAATAACTACTTGTACTACTGATATTAATAATATGCCCTTCTCCAAATTGTTTGTAAACTGCTTCTAAAATTTTTAATTGTTGCCCGTCAGGCCCATATTGACTGTTTATAAATATCTCAAAATTCTTCGCATGGTTGGCTATTTTTTCTGCATCGTTAATATCCCAACCATTCCATCTACCAATACATTCTATTCCACTAGTACTTGTACGAACAATGCCTTGAGTTAACCCTTGATAATTAGGATTTCCTGTTATAAGTATTCTCATATTTCTTTCCTAACGTATATATCACTTAAACAAGAACATATTTCTTTTCCGCAAGTAATAGGTTCAGTTGGTAATTTATAACGTTCAAGATTTCCAATAGGTCCACCGTATTGACAATCAGCTCTATACATATTTCCCCACATATCAATATTAATCATATCTATACCTGCCCAACATTTCCAATCTGAAAATTTATTTCTTCCAGTAATAATTAAATCATTAGCATCAATTGGCTCATCATCTAATAATAATTCTCCTCTATGTAAAAGATGAATATTAACAGGTCTAAAATATGGCCAATTCTTAATAATATCTAATTGTTTAGGTGTATAATAACCTACTTCGTTAGAAATATTATCTATATTACTTTTATCTAAAATAACTTTAGGCCATATTGCTAAATTTGTTGTATTTTCATATAAAAATTTTGCAGTATCAACTAAATCATCAAATTCATCTTGAACCATCATTAAATTAAGTCCAACATTTTTTGTAGTATTTGCTATATTAACGATATGATTAAGATCTGCATACTTTGGATGATAACTGATTATCATTCCATCTGTATATTTTCCTATTTCTTTATAATAATCTACAGTTTGACTACCATTAGTAATAAAACTAAAAATATGTCCTTGTTCTTTTACTAATTTTGCTAAATCAATAAAGTGTTTCCAATACGTAGGTTCGCCGCCACTTAATCTATAACAAATTGCTTTACCTGGACGGGTAAATCCTTCAACAAATCGTTTAACAGTTTCCCAACGAGGCTGTCCTGTAGTACCACTATGAAGATGTTCTGGACAATAGTCACACCTATAATTGCACTTGTTAGATAATGTCCAACTAACAAGAAACCAGTTTTCTTTTTCAGGTATAGCATAAGTTAGTTTCATTAGTTCATCGTATTATTAATTATAATGTCATGTGTTCTTTCATTTAATTGAACAGTTAATATTACTGCATATAACCCATCACTAAAACTAAACACACTATGGTCTAATTGGAAATTTACAAAATAAAAAAATCCAGGATCTGGATAAAAAGGTTTCCCGTCTAACATATGAACAAAGTTTTCTTCTTTGCAATTACCAAATACACATAGCAATCTAAAATACTCTGGGCCAAGTCCTGGGAAATCTCTATGAGGCGGGAAAAAACCTCCTTTGTCAATTCTTAATAAATGTACTCTACCAATATCAGGTGCAAATACATCTACTACTTTTTTTAAATCAGGTAAAGCATGATAAACTGGTGTTGGCGTTGTAAAATTTTCTTCTTTCATTTCAACATCATTATATTTTTGCATATATCCGAAACTGTTTAAATGATAGTTGTCCATGACATCACCTGAATGACTTGTAACAGGCAATCCCCATCTATTGTTTACTGTATCTTTAGTTTCATTATAAGGACACCAATTATTTTCAAACTGTTTAAGTTGTTCAATAACTTTCCAACCATCTATATTAAATTTAAGTTTAGATTTTTGTCCTAAATTACACAAACTGCTATACAGTTGTGCTCGTATTCTACTTTGATTATTCATTTATATATTCACCTATCTCTTTAAACGTTTCCTTATAAGATGTTCCCCTTCTTTTATCAGATATATCTAAAAACTCACGAAGCTGTGGTAGTTTTTGACTCCAATCATCTTCCATCATATATTTAATTAATCCTTCCCAACGCCCTTTTCCGTATGGATTATTACAAAACTCAAAATTAAACTTCTGTCTATCTATAAAAGTAACCAACTTATTTTTTATCCATTCTTTTGCAGGTTTAGGTAATACTCTTACATTTAAATAACTTGGAAGATAAACTAAATGAGTTCCTATTATCCCTCCGCCAAACGGTGTAGGATTAATTTTACTATACCCTTGATCTAATTTCCATTGTGCTAATTCATCTATATAACCTATATTTAATAATTGTACTGCACAAGCAACATTTATAACTGTATTTTCCTTTGTATCTGAATCAAGTCTTTTTAAATTTGTTTCTACATCTTTCCACTTGCTAGGAAAACGTATATAATCATTACGTTCACCATATGCATCTATACTAAAATTAAATCGTACTTCTTTAAACTGTTCCCATAACTTAAACAGTTTGTCTGGTAACTCTAGTCCATTTGAATTATATCTTAAAGCACAATCTTTGGCATATCCTTCTTCAACCATAAACTCTAATATATTATAATGTTCAGGAATCATTAAAGGTTCGCCTCCAGCAAAATAAAGTTCTTTAATATACTTCGCTTGACTTTTCATTGATTCAATAAAAGATCCTTTTTTATACCAAGTATAATCATAGTTTAAATCCCATGCTTGATCTTGTTTAAGTTGGGGATCAGTATATAACGGATATTGCATCTTCCATTCTTCTATCCAACTTGAACTATCATGAGGACTACACATTATACATTTAAGCTGACATAAATTTCCTAAACGTAAATCAAAATATGGAATATTAAGAGGAGCAGTACCGTCGTGTTTTGTATCTCTAACTAATTTTTGTAAATCTAATCTTTTAGCCCATTCTCTAGTTTCCCATTGGCGTTTACTTGTAATACCCTTTTCTTCTTCTTCAAAACACTTAACACAACTACTTGGTATTTCGCCTTTAATCATTTGTAATCGTGTTCTACGCATATGATGACTATTAAACACTTCTTCAATTGTATGGTCACGCAAATTCATAGCAACGCCATCTTTCTTAACAAGTCCTACTGTCTTTTCATCTTGTTTACCTGCACCACTGGCATTAGCAGTACAACAAACCCTAACGTCGCCATTAGGTCGTGTTGCTAAATGTATCCAGGGTAATGGGCAAAATGTTTTACTCATACCTAATATGCCTGCCCATCATTTTTGATCTCTCTAATATATTAGGAATCATATCATCAGTAATATCTATTACTTTTACGTCTTTTAGAATTTTATATTTAGATAGCATTAAAGTCCAATCTGTCCTATTTTCCCATATTTCTGGCATCACAAGTTTTCCTACTAAAAGATATCCTATCCCTAGTTTAGATGATATATTAGAATCTACATTTTTTGTATACCAGTTTATAAAATGACTTAATTTAAAATATGGTTCAGGATGTGAAGGTCGAAAAAGCATATATCCTTGTGCTTTAATTCTGTCTTCTGGCTGTAATTGTCCATCTGTAATAGCTTCAATATCATCATCTGATGCTACTTCTAGCCAATGCTTACCCTTATATGTATAATTCATACATAAATCACCAAAGTCTCTATCTGCTTTAAAAAATAGATAATCAGACTCTTCTAACGGAATAAAAACATTTTCATCAAATTGAAAATACGCATTTAGTCTAGGATTATCTGTTCGTTGTGCTTTAAATTGTTCATACCTATGAATTGCATCATTAATAGAATCCCATAACTCGCCATTTACCTCTGCTACATCTTGGTGTAATTTATTTAAATCACTATCGTTGACTATATGTTTTACTGTTAAATTATGTTTTACATTTATTTTGTTTATTAAAACATTAATCTCTACTATTAAATCAGTTTTATCTTGTTCTGTAACAACAAAACTAGTATCACTAATTAAACCAGACTTCCTTGCTATTGCATCTTTAACCATATTAAACCATTTAATAGCAGGAGCATGACTATAAACTTTATAGAATAAACTCAATGTTTCTAGTCCATTAGAAAATGTAATTTGAAGTCCGTTACTCATGTGCTACCTTCTGTACAAATTGTTCATTAAGTTTATCAAAAGTACCGCATTGTTTTGAACATTCTTTTAATCCAGTTGTTGTCCAACAATTACTAATAGTACTAAAGAATCCACTATCAAATATTTCACGCAAACTTGCATCATGTAAATTAGGAAATCTTTTAATCTTTCCCATATACTCTATACGTACATCTGCATCTGTAGGTATCCATTCTAAATCTAACCAACAACACGGTGAAACATTTCCAGTAGCACTTATGTATAATTGACTATCTTTTTTTGCTTTACAAGTAATAGTTGGTAGTAATTGATCTTCAGACGTTTTCACTTTTGCAGTCATTTCTGCACTTTTTTTTGTAGGATAAAGAGTATTAATAACATTGTAATCATCATCAATTACATCTAACTTACCCTTTCTAAATCTGGAAGAATGTTTATGCATGAATTCTTTAAATCCCAACTCTTTACTTAACTGTTCACAAGCATTAACCTGGTGTTCATTATGTTTAAAAACTAACATATCCCAACGAGCATCACCTCCTGCACTAATAAATTCTTTTGCATTAGCAATAATTTTATCCCAGTTTGTGTTAATTCTGTATAAAGAATGTGTATCTTTTAATCCATCAATACCAAATATAACTCTTACATTTATTTTTGCAAGTGCTTTCCACCATTCTATACTTCTACCACTACCATTAGTATGCATTACTAATGACATATATGGATTATGCTTATACAAATAATTAAAAATTTCTAAAGTATCTTCGGCTATCATTGGATCGCCTAGGTTACCACACATACTAAGATGATTTAATTGTTTAATAAAGTCAACGTCAAACCACTTTATAAAATTTGTTAATGAAACTTCTTCTAAGTCTACACCATCTCTTAAAGGACCACCCTGAATTCTTCTAGGACACATAGGGCAACGAGCTTGGCACTTGCTCGTTACTTCAAAATGTATTGACTTTATATCTTCTATATTATACATTATAATCCTAACGCAAGTTTAGCCTCTTCACTCATCATATCTTGAGTAAATGGCGGTGTATGGGTTAACTTAACTCTAACTTCACCAATTCCATCTACCTTCATAACGGCTTGTTTTATGCCTTCAGAAATTGCACCCGCCATCGGACAAAACATAGATGTAAGCGTATGAGTAATTGTAACATCCTTATCCTTAATATCAATATCATAAATTAATCCTAAATCAAAAATATTGATACTTGTCATCTCTGGATCATAGACCGTTTTTAATTGTTCTATTATTTGTTCCTTCATTTTCTACCTATAATCATATATCTGTCATATTTAGGTAACTCTAATGTACCTGAATAAAACTCTTTACCTATTTTTGACTTCCATCTAAAATCTTTAAGACTTTCTGAACAATTAATATGTTCACCATGCGACACAAAATTATTACTTTGTACAACAATCCATGTATCATTTGGAACTTTATCTAACCAAGTATCATATTGCTTTTGCGTAATATGTTCGCAACTGGTATTAATAACAATATGTGGATCATCTGTATATTCATATTCACACATATCTGCTGTAACTGCCGTAAATCGTTCCTCTATCTCATATTGTTTATTCATTTTTAATGCTATTTCCTTGCACGTAGGATCAATATCAATAGATCTAATATTTCGTACACCAAGTTTGCTGTTAAAAAGCATTGTAGCCAAAATTCCATACCAGCCTCCAAAAATAACTATTTTATTTGTTGTTGCATGAGTAACTTTAGCAAGTTCTTCACATAGCCAAACTTTACTTTTAAGTTGACCATGCCAAAAACTTTCTAACATATGATATCGTTGATGATTTTCTTCATCACGGATTGCATCCATCCAATAAGCTATATCATTAATATCTATTTTCATACTTTTATCTTTGGTATCTTACTATCGGCACTACTAACACAAGTCGGTGTTATACAAACTTTAGGTTCTTTAAACAAAGTAAATCCTTTATCAATAGTACCTAAAGGTTCATCATGGCAACTGTATCCTCTTTTAATCTCTCCGCCAGGTTCACGAATAATACAACTTTGATATCCTGCATTACACATCCACCCTTTAAATTTATTAAATCCATAAGCATTAAGTCTTTCTGCTTGATCTAATGTATGTTCATTACCATCTTTGTCATATAATGCTAACTGATTTACTTCTTGTTCCATATCTCTTTGTAAAATTTCTTTTTGGTCTTCATTATAGCCATCCACAATAGCACTAGCAGTAGAATTAGACTGAGGTTTAAGAGTAACGTGAAGACCCATATCGCTAAATCTTTTACTTCTATCATAATATTCCTCCCATAACTGTGGAACCATAACTTGATTAATTGTAACTAACACACCATGGTCTTGTAAAAATTTAAGTTTGCCACCAAATTCTTTTTCACTAGAAAATTCTGCATGATAACTTGCTGTTATACTTCTACGATCTAATCCTTCAGTTGCTGTTAGATACTTATTCCACCAATTAAATCCTGGACTAGCATTAGTAGTCATATGCAAACTAAGATAACTGCTAACTGGATCTTTAAATGCTTTAATTAAATTTATGAAATTTTTATATGTAGTCGGTTCTCCACCACTAAAGCTAAAATGAAACTTATCAAATCCATGAACTCTAGCTTGGCTTTTAATTTCATCCATAGTACGAATATAATCTAAAAGCGGTCTATGATCTAGAACTTTACTTTTAGCATAAGGCCAACAATAACTACAATCATAGTTACAGAATCTGCCTAAGATCCAACTAACTGAAAAAACATTATCTTCCAGCATAGACCTTTGACCTAATTTAACTATATCTTCAATTTTCTTTATCATACATTTCTTTGAGCCAATCAAAATCATTAATTTTAAATAATGCTTCCTTGTTGTCTTTATTCTCCTCGCCGTATTTTTTTCCTGCTCTTGCACCCATCATAGCATAATCGCCATTAGGTTTATTCATACCTTCATTACACCAAATAAGCAATCGTGTTTCTGTTTCATCATCTATTTGGCCTCTAATAAGTTTACTTGATAATTTTACACACTCACGAAAAGCACTTTTCCATGTATTAAAAGGATCTGTATTAAATGCTGTTACGTTACTAATTTCTGTATGAGCATAAAATTTATTGCTGATACTCGTTGTCATGTCTGGTTTAGTAACATCCATATCTATAGTTAATTGTCTAGGTAATAACTTTACACCACCATATCCATATACTAAAAGATTTACAGGATTTTGACAACGCCATACATGAACAGCATCTAAATCCCAATCTTCACAAATATAATCAAAAGTAAAATCATCCTTTAACTTTGCATCACCATCAACCACCCAAAACATTTTTGTAAAACATTTTTTAGCCGCGGCTATATGAGCTTGGTGTATGCCTTTTACTCCGTGAACTCGTTTAGCCATTGGATAACGTTCTTTTAATTCTGCATACACATCATCTGCATTGGGTTCTTCATAACTTATAAAAACAATATCATACATAAGGTGCTATTTCCTTTGCTAATTGTTTGTGTAATACTCTTCCAGGATGAGCATTGTCTGGAAAATCATCTGATCTCATCATATAAGCAACAATTTCTTCATAATCATTAACTATCTTTTTAAATTCTTTTGTTCTTGCTAACCCAGGTCTAAGGGCTTGAATATTATTTAGAGCTTCCCAAGATGAAATGAAAGGTAGATCCCTACCTATAATATTTCTTAACCAATCTTTATGAACGTGTTTAATAAACGAATAATCGTTTTCCATGTTCCAAGTACGCCCCCAACCTTCAATTATAATCCAAGGAATTTTTGTTTCATCATAAACACGCTGAGCAGAATCAAATGCAACTTGTGTTAAAGTACGATCTAAATCGGCAATTGATTTAATATCATCTATTCCAGCTTCATAACTTGCTTGAAAATGTTTTTCTAAATCAACTAATCCTGCTTCTACAGCCGCACTACGCTTATCTTTAACTCGTGTATAATTTCTAGCAGGCTCTGTTAACATCCAAATAATAACATCAGGATTATAAAATACAGGAGAGGTAAATGGTGGTGCTAATCCTAAGGCTTCTTCTGCTCTAAAAACTGCTTCAAAGTTCCCGGCGCCGCCAAAAGAATAATTAGCAACTGCATGGCCATATTCAGTTTCTAAATAATATCCAAAGCCTGGCCAAACTAACTGAAAAGGTTTAGGATATTTTATATCAAGATATCGATCTTGATTGTAAGGTCTAAAAATAGTATTGTCTACGTTAGAAGCACATCCTGGTCCAGGAGTAACTTGACCCCATTCTCCTAATCCGTTACTGTCTCCAACTATTAATATTCTTTTCATCGTGTGTTGCCATAATAGATTACCTTGTGTTTATTTGATTTATATTTTCTCCAAGGATCTACTACAATACTATCATCATTCAAGAAGCAATATAGCTCAGAATGTGCTAATAAAACAATTGCACTAAACGGTCCTTTCTGTGGACTTACTAATGGATCAACTTGAATACAATGATATCCTAGTTCAAAACAATAGTGACCAACTAATAAACTATAACTACCATCTGTAATATTAACTCCTGGCTTATAACTAACTCCGTTCAAGAGTATTGGCAGATTAGTTTCTATAGCTAACTTAACTAATTTCTTAGCCATGTTCTTAGCTTGTACTTCTCGTGTATTCATTATAGCATCAAACAGATCATATTGCAAGTCCAATTTTTGGGCCATAAACCGTAATGCAATATTATCTCTTGGATGACAAGATCCTCCGTCTCCCATTCCTGCTGTCATATATTTTGAACTAATAATCCGATTTCTACTTTTTGAAAGAGCATTAGTGACTACATCAACATTAATATTACCTTGCTTTTCAGCAACATCTTGAATCATATTAACAAATCCAAGTTTCATACTAATAAAAGTATTATAAAAAACTTTAACGCATTCTGCTTCATCCCACGTTCCGACTTCATAACGTGGTTTATTTTCCATTACTGTTTTATAAAATTCTATTAACTGTTCTGCATCTGAAGTTAACTTTCCATCTTCAGTTCCGATTATTACCATCTCTGGATTTACCATATCCCAGGCTACTGTACCCATAGCAATAAAATAAGGATTATAAACAAATCGTGTATTAGTAACTAATTGTACAAATTCATTACGTGTAGTACCAGGTAGAACAGTACTAATAAGCACTAATAATTGATTATTAGTCATATGAATATTTGCTTCACGCAAAACATCAACTACAATATCATAATTAAAATCCTTAGGCTCTAAATGTGCCGTAGGTGCTTTACCATCATAATCAGGATGATGTGGTGTAGGTACAGCGATAAAAACAATGTCTCTATCTTGGACTGCTTCTTTAATAGTATCTTTAATAGCTATAACATCACTTTTTACTTTAGCAACATCATAACCAGTTACATCGTGTCCTTTTTCAGCAATAACAGAAGCACATGGTAAGCCCAATTTTCCTAATCCAATAAATCCAATCTTCACACTATTCTCCAATCATTATATACGCACATAAATATAACAATATTTATGGCAGATTTTTTATATGATTCCACAAGTTGACTATTTTAAAAGAAATGTATTTCTACGCCAAGTAGAGTCTGCACTTTCTTGTGACAAGCTATTACAAGCGTTTAAAAGACATAATCTTTATGATCCAGAAATACTTCTTCTTCATGGATTGATAGGATATCCAGGATGGAAGAAAAATACCGATGTATTTCAATTTTTACATACAAAATACTTAAAAAAACTTCGTGAAAATCCAAAAGTATTTTTTATCTTCGATGCAAGTACAGAAGGATTTAGTACTATATATGGCCATACACCATTCTTTGATATCTTATATTTTAACTGTAAAAAATATGAAATACCTCCTAAAAAAGTTATCTTTATTTCAGCTAATATGGTTGAAGAACAAAACTTAATTAGATATAATCATGAACATAAAGTAAGTAAATCTATTCATGTAGCTTGTTTCAATAATTTCGAACAAATGCTTTTTGGTTTAAAACATTATACAAAAATTACTACTGATTATAATGACAAAGAAGTTGAAGCTGTTGCAGAAAATAAACTACAAGAAGCAATAAAGGAAACTAGAAGATTTTATTACGGACGAAAGCATTTTCTAAGTCTTAGCAGAGTAAACAGGCCACATAGAATTTTAAGTGCTTATGAACTATTTTATAGTGATATATTTGAGTTTGGTACAGTAAGTCATGGTCCACTAAAACCTACATCAAAAAATATAATTAATTATCACAATCAATTACCTAAAAATTGTGGAATAACAAAGGACGACCTAGTAAGATTCGGTAAGGTCTGTCCTCTAATTGCAGATACAGAAGACTTTGAAACTAATCATGCTCTGAACTTAAATTCACATTTACATAATTCCACATTATTTCAAATAGTAGGAGAAACATTTTCAGATGACTGTCTCGGAACTAGTAGATTCTGGAGTGAAAAGACATTTCGTTCGATATTCCATCTGCAACCATTTATTATTTGGGGGCAACGTGGGGCTAATAAAAATTTACAAGATTATGGTTATAAATTATATGATAAAATGTTTGACTATACTTTTGACAAAGAACAAGATGATTATAAACGTTGGACAATGATTCTAAAACAAGTTAAGGAGATTGTAAAAAAATTAAATAAAATGAGCAAAGAAAAACAATTAAAATGGCGTTTTCAACAATATGACATACTTAAACATAACTATAAAATAATGTATAAAGAGGAACATACTAAACAAGTATTTAAAGATCTTGCATCTACAATCGTTAAAGTGCATCATCGTAGGAATACAGAGGATTTCTAAATGAAAAATTTAATTACAATAGACATCAAAAGACTCTTTACTTTTGGCTGTAGTTTTACAGATTATCTATGGCCTACTTGGGCAAATATCCTAGGCTATGAATTTCGTGAAGCAGAATTTTATAACTTTGGCAAATCAGGTGCAGGTAATCACTATATTTTTAATATGTTAATGCAGGCCGATGCTGTATACAACTTTACACACGAAGATCTTATAATAGTACAATGGACCAATGTAGGTAGAGAAGATAGATATTTTCATCCTGGTTCTAAAGTCTTCGAAGCAGGATCTGATCGTGATCGTGGCGGTTGGGTTACACCAGGCAACATCTATAGTCAAGGAACTTATGATCAAGAATGGATTGAAAAATATTTTAGTGAATATGGTGCATTAGTAAGAGATTTAGCTTTTATTAAAGCCGCTAGTGAAATGCTTAGACATAAAGCTCAATGGCATTTCTTACAAATGAATGAGTTAATACATTATGTCAATCAATGGGACGATTCTTTAAAAGTTGAACCTGATAAACATACTTCTAAAGTATTTGGTAAGAACTTACGAGTAGATCAATTAAGAGACATATATAAAGAAACGATAAGCAATCTTAAACCTAGTTTCTATTCAGTACTTTATAATAATAACTGGACTAAAAAATTTAAAGCAGATAGAAAACTAGTTAATAAAAATTTTCAAGACGGACATCCACATCCTTTAGAACATTATGATTATTTAAAACGTACTTTTAAACACAACTGGAGCCCCAGTACTAATGAAAAAGTAGGTGATATACAAAAGAAATGGATCAAACTAATGAACAACGTCTCACATAATGATTCAAAATTTAGTGTTTATGGTCAATCCGACCGTTGGCTAAAGATGACAAAATATGCGTTAGAAATGCGCCATGGTCAAAATATCGATTTTAGAACACACCGTTAAGTTCTGGAAATGTTTTATTAAAATCTCTATTTCTTATTCTATCATAATGCTCTGTGTATTGCTTAAATTTACTATGAGCAACTGGGTCATATTCTGCATTCTCAAGATATCTTAATACACCTTTTAACTGATTAACTAACCCTTCATGAGTAACATTTGGTAAATGTTTTATAATTTTATAATAAGCAAACTGTTTTAAATGAGCTGGCAATATAGAAATAGTATAATGTTTGGGATCTACAATATTATATAAGATTACATTTGATGTATCAAATCCTTTATGCTCCATATAGCGTAAATGATCAGTAACAGTTATAACATTAAACACACTTACTACTGTATTGAAATTTAATTTAACATGAGGTGATTCTTTTTTAATAATATTTAAATTATCTTCAACTTCATTCCAAACAGTACCTTCTCTGATATATTCAGCACGATCACCAAAGCTATCTAAACTAGCATCAATTTGAACATTAGAAAATTTATTCCATAATTTAGTAATACATTCTTTTTTATAAAACAAATTACTCACATTAGAATTATATCTTAATGTAACATCAGTACGTTTATTATCAATTAAATATTCTAAAACATCATAATGCTTATCAGTAAGTAAAGGTTCTCCACCTGCAAAATAAAAAACTTCTATATCTTTATAATAAGATTTAAATTGTTCGTATAACGAATCATTATTTTCGCCACCTGCAAAAATAAAACATTCTTCTTTATTATCTTCCTGAGCCCAACTAGAACTATATGTTGCACTACACGTTCTACATTTAAAATTACAAATATTACTCCAACGTACATCCATATAACGTAACTTCATTTCATCAAGACTACCATCTGGATTAGTTTCATCTATAAATGACATAAACTTTGAAAATTCTTTATTCATATGCATACGTGAACTTTCATTTCCTACCTGTTCATGAGCCCAACATTGTCTACACGCACTAGGTTGATTCCCGCTCATCATTTGTAAACGTAATTTTCTATATTCCGGACTATTCCATATTTCTTTTATCGGAGTATTACGAGTATTACCTAAAGGACTATTATAATCACCTATACAACAAGGTAATACTTTTCCATCAGCATTAACGTACATATGAATCCAAGGTAATATACAAGTTGTTTTGCTTTTATTCATTATTTTGCCATTAGGTTGTAAACATTGTGACCCCATAATCTATGTGCAACAGGTAGAGGATGTGGTTTATGATCGCTACTATGATCTAAAAAATAATGCGAGCCTTCAATTTTGTCTAGTTGTTCATTTAAATATTTTGGATCATATTTTACAGAATAAGATTTTAAAAAATTTTTTATCCATTTATAAACAAAAAAATCTGGACTTTCTACTTTATAACCAGTTGCCCTAGCACTAAACTCTATCCAAGTTTCTTGTAGTATTTTAAAACCATAATCTTTAGTATTTTGTACGGTACAAAAATTTTTCCAAGCAGTTGCTTTTACATTCTTATACTTTAGAATTGTTTTCTGTAATTGACGAAAAAATATATCTTCATTTTCTACACACCAGTCTTTTACAGTTATATGTTTTAAGTATTCATTATCATATAATCTAGCAAGAGGATGTCCTGATAATTCATTAATTATTATATCTTCTCTACTTGGTTCTGTCATTTGCATTAACAAATAAACAGTCTTATATCTATGACTTAAATGTTCTAATATTCTTTCAACAGCATTAAACATAGTAAAATTATTATTACCTGGTACTGCATACTGATAAAAATCTGTTTCTAATAATGTAGCTACTTGAGGTCCCCAACAGTTCGCTATTTGTACATCTAAATCAAATTTAAGTTGAGCTGACAACACACGATCTTCCAAGCCTTCTCCAAAGGTCCAACTTTCCCCTATTGCTACTACACACTCTTTTTTACCACGTCTAACCCAAAATTCAGTATTCTTAACACGAGAGTCAATGTGTGGAGGCTTAATATTATTATCATTTAGATGTATTTTTTTAAGATCCCTAAATAAACCATCTGTCCGATAGGGTGAGGGCTTATGCTCATACCACCTATAGTGATGCTGACTCATTATAAAATTTCTCCAGTTCTGGGAATGTTTTAACTAAACTACATTCTCTTCGTTTATCAAACTCAGTAAACCAATGATAAAAATCAGTACGGGCTTGTTTAAGTTTTGCTTCTTCATAATTAGTTGTTTTCATATAATCAACTACACGACGAAACTTCTCAACTTCTAAAATACTAAATTTTGAACGATCGCCTTCACATTCGTTATTTTCTAAAAATTCTAAATGCTTATACATATAAGGCATAAATTCTTCTTTTGGTAAAATATTCATATCATATATACTTGGTTCTTTTAAATGCGGAGTATCAAATTGTACTTTTTGCCATCTAACTTGATTAGGAACAATACCATTATATTTAGAACGCCACTCTAATATTTTTTCTAATAATAAATGAAAACTTGTAACACTAAAAATATTAAATGTAATCATAAAAATAACAGCAAAAGGAGTATTTTTTAGAAAATAATCTAAATTCTTTTGCCATAATTCTAAATCTAAACCTGTACGGATATATTCAGCTCTTGGTCCCCACGAATCAATACTTGTATATAACTTAAAACTTTTAATACATTTCTTTTCTGTAAGTCTTAAAACTGTTTTTGTTAATTTTTCAACTAATGAATGCTTGACGCCCATATTACTATTAACTTCTATTTGTATATGAGGCTTGGGATCTGCTTCTAACTTCTCAAATAGGTCCCATAAACTTTTATGCATTAAGGGTTCGCCACCAGTAATACGTAATATGTTTAATGTTCTACTAACTTGCGGCCACCATTTCCACCATGCATCTACATAAGGATTTTCTTCTTCATTTTTAGCTACAGTAAACCAGTCAATATCTTGCCTATGTGTACTTGACATACTATAAGGCCCATAGTCTTCTATTTCTTTCCAATATCTACTACTAGCTTTAGGATGACAATACCCACATTTAAAATTACATTCATTTGAAAAACTAATTTCTATATATTCTGGGTCAATATTAAAGTCATCGGGTGCATTTTTAATTTCTTGAACACGTGCCGGAGTGAATATACTTGCTGTTTTAATATGTCGATCACTAATATAGCCATTACCCATAGCTTCAATTTTCCAACAATAATCACAGCCTCCTGGCTTTTCACCACATAGCATTTGTTTACGTTGAGCTTTTTTCTCTTTAGTATTATGTAATGCACTAGGATTATCTTTTAATTCTTCTAACGGGATTTTATGCGGAGCAGGATGATAACAACTATGGGTTTCACCTGTTGCAAGATAGATTGTAGTATGATGCCATTTAGCTAAACAAAATGTTGGACTAAACATTTCATTTGTTACAGGCAATACTTTATTAATCTGTTCTATTTCTTTATTATTAGGCATACCAATTTAAACCCTTTGCATAATCTTGTGTTTGTACCTTTTCTGAACGCCTAGCTTTTGGATATTTTAACACAAATAGCATAGCTTTTTTGTCATCTTCAAATGTTGCGTAAATATGGCAATGAAGTATATCAAACTCTGTTGGTACGCTTCTTTCCTCTGTTAATTTTCCGCCATACTTAAATGCATCTTCTATTATAGCACCCATTTGTTCCTTCATAATTGTATCATGCCATATCTCAGCACTTTCGTCAGCCTTCATACGAAACGTTCCTATATAGTATCTACATTTCATTTCCACGCCTCTGGACATATCTTTTTCATTGCTTCAATTATTTCAGCAATACTCCATGTTCCATTAATTTCTTTTTCTAATTCTTTATTCATTTACGACCTATAACTCTATCTGAATTAATATAAACTGTTTTAAAAAACTTACTTTGCTCTGCTGTTAACGGTTGTTCACCTATTGGTAAGCCTAACTCTTTTAGCCGCCATCCAAGTTCACCAACATTGTGGTATATTTCATCATCTTTTACTTTACTATATTTGTTATCCCACATTTCATTAAGAATTGTAAAGTCTCTTGTTTGAGAAACGTCCCAATCAGTAAGGGCAAGTTTACATCCTTCCCTTGCACCATAAATTGCCCATATACCATTGTCTACATCTGTACCAACATTCATCCATATTAACAATCTATGATAATTTTGCCACCATATATCTTTTGCTAAATTAGTAACTTTAGTTCCTCTATTAAGACTCATCTTAACACCTTCTCTAAATCCTGCTCTAAAGGCTTGAGCTTTCGTTGAATTAATAATACTTTCACTATAATTGTCATTTAATTGATAGTAATTGTCAAAATAACAAAATTCTATCATAGTATCATCATTCCCATCTGTGTTTTCATGTGTACGCATATTCTTAACAAAGTCTTTAGTCCACATTTTTAAACTGCCATTACCATACATTAGCCCATTGATGTTAACTTTACCACACCAACTAAACTGATAATCATCATCTACACCTAATTCTTCTAACTCAAGTACAACATTTAAAAATTTAGGATCAATAATAGTATCACCATCTACAGTAACAAAGTGTTTAGTTTCAGATAATTCTGCACACGCCTTATGAGCGGCATCTGATCCTTCTACACCATGAACACGTTTTGCCCAGGGCACTTTTTGTACTAAATCAACATAATTTTTTTCACAATTAGGTTCATCATAACTTAAAAAAATTATATCTTGTTCTGCAATTTTAATTTGACTCATAATCTACCTTCAACTGTCTCTCTGTTGTCCAAATAACATCTCTATACATATTAAATGTCAACATATTTGGACCATCTGATGGAGCATTATCAGGATCATCATGGACTTCTAAAAATAATCCATCAATCCCAACGGCAACTGCGGCTCTGCATAATGGAGCCACATAATTTCTATTACCACCTGATGACGTACCCTGGCCACCTGGCTGTTGACAACTATGCGTACCATCAAAAATAACAGTATATCCTGCTTCTTTCATTATATGTATGCCTCGCATATCAACAACTAAATTATTATATCCGAAACTTGTGCCACGTTCAGTAATCCAGACTTCTTTAGCACCTTCAGTTTTACTAATAATGCCATCAACTTCATAAGGAGACAAAAATTGACCTTTTTTAATATTAACAATACATCCAGAATCACACGCTTCTCTAATTAAATCTGTTTGACGGCAAAGAAATGCAGGAATTTGTATTACATCAACTATTCCTGAAATTTTCTTTACTTGATCACGTTCATGAACGTCAGTAAGAATTTTAAGTTTAGGATATTGTGACTTTATTTCTGCAAAATCTATAAGCGTTTGTTCTAATCCTAATCCACGCTTACTATTAATACTAGTTCTATTAGCTTTATCAAAACTAGCTTTAAAATAATAATCAAACTCTGTATTATGAGCAGTAGCTTTACAATAATCTATAACTTTTAGACTATGCTCTAAACTTTCATGCTGACACGGGCCTGCAATTACTTTAAATTTCATTTAATAACCTCATAATAATATTTGTCTAATTTTTTCATTGTGTATATTGAAACAGGCTCGCCCAAAAATTCAAATTCTTGGTCAAACGGTATAATAAGATACTTACCATCTTCAAACTGATTAAAATCAAACTGTAATGTTTTATAAAGAATATTTGGATCATTCTTTCTAGTAACACTAAAACTTAACTTGTTATTAAAACTTACTTTTTGTGATAATAAATTAGTTTTTAAGTTTCCGCCAACACTAATTTTCCAACAAGTATCTCTAGTATTTTGTGTTATTGTTAAATCCGCGTTTTTTGTTTTTCTAGTAGGTACTTCATATATTAAGTCGTTGACATTATATGAATCTAAGTCATTTATTAATTGAGATTTTAATTCATACTTCTTTTTACGTTTAGAATATTCAACACGATAATGAGATAATTGCTCATCACCTGATAACATACCTTCTACTTCTTTAGGATCTACTTCGATATAGCTTCCATCTTCTGGTTTAAAGTTAGGTAAAGATAAAAGTTCTCCTGTATCTGGATTAAAAACTGCATAACGTTCCATATCTATACACCTAACCATGTTCTATATTTTTTAATCTTATCATGTGTAACAAAATCCTTTTCAGTATAATGAAAGATTCCTTGTTGCATATGATTTCCTACTTTTAATTTTAAATCTGGCGTCAAATAACTACCTACACGATCTTGCCATCTATCGCTACCATGTGCCCAACCTTGTATGTATGACTTCATATGTGTAAAACTCGGAAACAATGTTTTATTATTTGTAATTTTTTTATCACAGTTAAGTATCTTAGCAACTATTGATGCACTTAAATCTACGCTTAATCTTTTTTGATATAATTCTTTAGCATATTGGCCATAAAATAATTCCCAATTATTCATTACTAGTTCTAGCCATGTATAAAACTCTTTTGCAAAATCCGACTTTTTAAAATAATGAAATCCTGCATATAAATTAGGTAATTCATTTGCTGTAAATGTTTTACGGTAATAATCGCTTGTTATTAATTCTCCTCGATATGTATAAACATTATTAACAAAGAATAAATCATAATTTTTTAAAAATGCCCACCAATTTTCTAAATCTTGTAATACTAACATATCAGTATCAAGAATAATAGTTTCGTCATACGGTGATGCATGATATAATTTCCAACGATTATCTACTTTCCATTCTTTATCTTCTGCACTATCACTCCACGGTATTTCTTTAATAACATCAAATAACTGTTTATACTTTCCTGGAACTTCGTCATTAGTAATTAAACAAATATTACTGTCTTTTTGTGTTGCTTTTAAACTCATAGCAAGTAAACACGCTTGTAAAACATAGTCATCTTTACTATTTTGTGCTAAAAATACAAACCCTTTACTCATTATCTATTATCCTATTAAGACTAAACTTGTTTATTACATGAACACTACTTCCTTTTACTTTTAAAGGTGTATATTCTCCCAAGTAATTCTCTTTTTGTATTAAAAACAAAAAGTTATCATCTTTTAACTCCCATAAAATATCCTTATCAGTAGTAAAATACATTGTACCTGGCATTGTGTGTGAAAAATCTCCTCGTTGATAACCATTCATTATATGAATTGCAATACTGAATACCCAATCATTACGGAAAGTTCTTCTATTAATTTGGAAAATACTATTATAGTGTTGCCAGTTTTCTTGTATGTGTTTTGTTAAATCAAAAAATATTTTATTAGCTTTTGTTTTTCTAAAAAATACACACGTTGCCCAATAAAAATCAACACTTGTATCACTAATATGAACAAATTGTGCATTATCTCTAAAGCCACTTAAATCATGTGCTTCTTTAAAAATTAAAAAATCATGGTCTTGTGTAAAACAATTCTTAAATAAGTCATTACTTACAATATAATCACTATCTAACATTAATGTTTCTTCATAAGGTGTTAGATCATAAGCACTAGTTCTTAAATCATTCTTAAATTCTAACTGTTTAAAAACATTAGTACCATCATAATAGCGTTTTCTACTAAGAGAGGTTGTTAATGGAACTTCAATTACTTGATCAAAGACCGTTTTATAATCTTTATAAGTATTTTTAAGATAGTCAATACTATCAGTAACTATAGTTGTAGGAAGATCAAGGTACTCTTTAATACGTTTTGCTAAAAAATGTGCTTGTTTAATATAATCTATTTGAGCATTATTTCGAGCAAAGATTAATACACCTTTTTTATTTTTGCTCATAATCAACTAATCCTGACACGGTCCTTTTAGTACGAATTTTTTCATACTCTGTTTGATACTCATTAGTTGCAGTAAAATAGATATCCATAATATCGTCAAAGAACTTAATTAAATCTTTAATTTTAATCGGAGTGTCATTATCGTCAAGTAATACTATATCTGAATCATTACCTTTACTAATAAGCATACTCACAAAAGTAATTAATTCTTTAGTAACTGCGAATTGACCGCCATTAAAATAATGTACGGCGCTTTGATAGTATTTTTCTTTTAAAACACGCTTTTGGTTATTAAGCGTTACCATATAATTAGAAAAATCTAATGCTTTGGATAATCGCTCATCCATAACTTTCTCCTATAATTATGCTATATTTACAGGAAAAATACTTTGGAGAGTTTAAATTAGGTTAAATTAGAACCAGCGTCGTTGGCGTGAGTCGGTGTTGGAACCGAAACATTTACACCAGTTGCACGGAATTGAGTAACGATACTTGTAAGTGTACCTTTAACTGTTTCATCAGTTGGTGTACCAGGATCTTGAGGATCATCATCATTGAAATTAATTCTAAATGTTAAAATATCAGGATCAACTGCTACATTACCTTTTACTTCAACAATATAATGGTTTTCTGTGTATGCACCTGACCCTGCTTTATCAAAAAGTGTTTGGTAAGTGGTAGTAACATCATGATAACCAATATTAGACCCTGTTCCTGATCCTGTTGCTGATGTCTCTGTATAATTAAATTTTACTGTTTGCATATTAGATAGTATTGTAGCCCAGTTAATTGTTTTAGCTTCAGTACCTGTAAATGCAATATTTGCCGAAAAACGAATTTCACCACCAGAGTTAAAAAAATGTCTTGCATGATTACCATCAGTAAACGAAACATTTACTATATGATCAAGTTGACCGTCCCATGGATTAGTATATTGACCTTGAACACCAGCTTCTGCTGTACCTTGGTTAACGTCAATTAAAAATCTTTCATTTTCAAGTGTAGTAGTTAAACTTTCATATTGGGCAACACCTTTTTTATTAACAGTATTACTATCTTCAATTACATCAGTTTGGACAATAAGAGCAATATCACTTGGTGCTAAATTTGTTTGGTGTTTTCTACCTGCTGAAAGATCGTCAAAAAGTAATGACATATGAGTTGCTGTAACTTTTTCGTTTGTAGCAACTTGTGAACTATTCAAGGATTGCCCGTATCCTTCATCACCGGATCCTATTCCCATTATAGTTGCGACACGACTTTGTAGATTGTTGTATCTTGCCGCTGTGATAATATCACCAACTGCCATTTTCTATACCTTTAATATACATTCAACTAGTTTCTCAGAAGCACTAGCATTTGATTCGAGGGCAACGCCTACTATTAATGCATTATTTTCAATAACACTAGTAGCTGTACCTTTTACACCTGCATAAAGACTTTGACCTTTAACTACTGCTCCAACTACTCTTACTGGAACTCGTCCTTTAAGTGCAACATTTTGGCCATCAGCATCTTTATTCATTAAGAATGCTGGATTTTCACTAATAACACCAACTGGCGCTGGTGCAACAAATCCTAATGCTTTATCTTCGTTTGTTACATCACATTCTGTAAGTTCTTTTGAAGCACCTTCACTAACTGCAACTACTGTACCAACTGCATATTCTTTATCAGTTGTATATTTCTCTGCCAAGTCAGCGTATTGTGCCGCTGTAGCTGTTCCAGTGAATAGATTTGCAAACAAATTAGCACTACTATCTCTAACTGCTACAGTATTAGTAGTTGCGGCAGTATCTGCTGATCTAAAATTAGCACCTACTTTAAGTGTTTCAGCTTGTGAAGCCAATCCAGTAAATGCTGTTGCATGAACACTTGCAAATTTTAATGATGATGTTCCTAAAGTAAACGTATCCGTTGTTGGAGGAAACATACCTGTTGCATCCATTGTAAGAGGCTCTTTAACATTTCCTAACGCATCGTCTAATTTAAACTTAATTTTTGTACCGACTTGGTTTTGTATTACACCTTCATTATCATTTTCGATGTAAATCTTCATGTCATTGGAGTCACCAATGGCTATACCAGCGTCTGCAAAAGTTGTTAATGAAGTAAATGCCCCAGATCCTGCAAGAGCAAAATCTGTATCTGATTTACCATTTAATTTTAATGAGTTACTTGCTGTTCCCCAGTAATAATCTGTTGAACTAGTAACACCGCCTGTAGCATTAGTAGTATTACGTAATGTAGTACCCTTCTTAATATTGTCAAATCCTGTAATAGTATTGCTTGGATCTGTTGCATCAATAGTAAATGCTACCGAACTTATAATGAAAATTACTTCATCATTAACTGTAGCGGCAATAATAATTCTGTTTACACTATTTGTATCACGTACAGATCTTGTTACCATCTGTGAAACTGTAGCGCCAATACCTTGAGGTCCAATTAGAACATAACCTGTTCCATTATAAGCATATAATTGTTCATTAGCTGAGTCAAACCATAGGTCACCAGTGGCTAATCCTGCTGGCGCAGTTGTGGCAACTTCTGCACCGCCTGTTGTACGGAACTTGGTCCCGTCATAAAATTTTAATTTTCTTGAAGTGGCATCATACCAAATTTGTCCTGAAATTGCTTTTGGTGGCTGAGCCGCACCGCTAAAATTCTCTAATAAGTGTAGAAAATTTTCATTCTGAATTTCGCCGTATCCGGCATAGTTCTTACCTACTAATTTGATATCAGTAGTTTGATCAACTGTACCGTCTTCTACGACTACTAGTGTTACACCACTGTATCTATCTATTGTATATGCCATATGTTAACCCCTGTTAATTATATTTATCGTTTATTACCATAAACCGCCGCTGGAGCCTCTATCAGACTCAAACACCCATAAATTACCCGATACTATAAACCGTTTTAATCCTCTAGTTACATTTGTTTGTACTGTACCTGTTGCGTTTGCTATCCCGAAATCTTGTACAACTGATTCGTTTTGTACACCATTTGAATCAACAGCTATTAATGATTTGGTTATATACCCAGGATTACCAGCATTTGAATCTTGAAAACTAATATTCTGTACCGTTGCTCCTGATACTGAAGAACATATTACATAAGCATACGATCCAGTCTTTTTATTCGCCGCTGGATATATATCTTCAATTATTGTGGCAATTTCTGCATTTGTAAGTGATCCTGGATCTATAGTCAAAATAACAGGCTCATCAGCAATTTTATCGTCAACATAAACTTTAGTTGCCGCATCTTGATCAGATGTAGGATTTGCTAATCCCGAAATTCTCTGATTATTTGTAATAGTAATAGCACCAGTACTAGCAATTTGTAAACCGGCTGTACCAGTTGAAATTGCATTACCGTTAAGAGTAATATCATCAACACTTAACGTAGTAAGTGTACCTATTTGTGTTAACCCTAACGCTTGTGTTACTGTTGATCCTATTTCAGTTTTGTTTAATACTTCTGCACCATCAACTTTATAACCTTTAGTTGCGGCTAGATCAAAATTTTCTGAACTAGTCCATGCTTGAGTAGAATTCTTCCATAATAACTCTTTATCTACTTGTGAAGATTTAAGTATAATACCACCGCCATCTACTCCAGCATTATTAAGTACTGTACTATCACTTGTTATTGCTAGTTCAATATTCTTATCTTCTACCCTTAAATTCTGTACTTCAATATTAAATTGGGAACCGCCTATTAAAAAGTCTCCATCAACTTTCATATCTCCGCCAACATGAAGTGCATATTGTGGCGTTGATTGGAATACCCCAAAGTGTGAATTTGTTGTATCAACTACAAGAGCATCAACAAACCCAGTTGGCTTTCTAACTCTAACTTTCCAATCATGATTTGATAATTGATTCTCACTAACAAATGATGTGCCTACAACTTTTAAAATATTATTTTGTGCTAATCCAATTGTAACTCCGCCGGAATTTTGTACTGTTAATGTTCCAGTTGTAGTTGCTGATGAATCAGCTGGCAAAAATTGTGCCGCTGACTTAACATTGCCATTAGCATCTCTTAATGCACTGGCTTGATCTGCAATACCTCTGTATCTAAAATCAGCAAGAGCAACAGGCGTAAATCCTTTTTTAATGACTCCAGTTATACCAGAAATAGTATATCCTACTGCTGGTGTAAATTCTGTATTACTCCATACACCTACAATAGTTCCTGCAATAAAATATTTCATTACAACTTGACTATTATTAAATGTATCTATTAAAGTAACAACTTCAAGTCCACTTTTACCTTGTGCTTTACTATATATTGGTCCAGCTAATTCTAAATCACTTCCATCATAAAAATGAAGTTGATTTTTATCACTGTCAATCCAAAGGTCACCTGCAACTAATGTACTCGGTTGCTGTGCTTGTACAGACGGTGCACCACTTGTTCTAAAACCAGTACCGTCATAAACTTTTACTCGTTGCGATGATGTATCGTACCATAGTTGGCCTTTTAATGGATTGCTAGGAGCAGAAGACTTCGCAAAGTTCTCTAGCATCTTAATTAAATTTTCATTTAATGCTTCACCAAACCCTGAATAGTTTTTACCTATTAAAGAAATATCACTTGTAGTAGTATCTAATTGGCCGTCAACTAAATCAACTAATAAGGTTCCGTCTGTTTTGTTTAATTTATAACTCATTAGCTTACCTCTAATACCCCACAATATATTATAAAATTAACCGCCATATACGGATTCATAATATCTACAGGCGTTCCTAGCGGTACTGATTGCCCTGTTAATACTCCGCCACTTGTTGGCATAGCTTGTCCCGCCCCTGTTCCAGTTGGTGCATCATATTGAATTGTTTCTGGATCATTTGGTGTCGAAGAAACATCTCTAATAGTATAAAACTGATCACCACTATCACCTCTTAAATCATGTTCGTGTTCTGGTAAATTTGTAACTGCAATAGTTTGTGTTTGTTGTCCTGAGTGTGTACCTATGTTATCAGCCGCCGAACTTGTAACTGAATTAGCACTAGTACCACCCATGTTATCTAAACCTAATGGAAACCTACCTCTTAAATCTGGTAGTGCAAAAAATCCTGCTGTAACTAACGTTTGATCTTTAAAGTTGTATTCAATTGCATTAAACAAATTTTGATATTGTGCTATAGCAACTTCACGCCCATCACATATTAACCAGTTAAGTGGTGCAACTGCTCCACCCCACATTGTAATTCCACCAACTGGATATGTTGGTATTGAGCTAAACAAATTATTTCTTGTAACTTTATATACACCAGTTGTTCCACTTACTCTATTAATTAATATTTCATCATCGACTTGAGATGTAGCACTATCTGGTTTATTAGCAATAAAACTATTTGCAATAGAAGTAGTAAAGGTTTTAGTACTTTGGTCTTGCCCATCGAAACTAAATGACGGTGATGTAACATCTCCTGTCATTTGGAAAGTTGTTGGACTTGCAAGTTTATCTGCAGATCCAGAACGTCCACTAACTGTACCTGTAACATTTCCTGTTAAATTACCAATAAATGTTTGTGCATGAACATTTAACCATTGTTCATTTGTTGTTCCTAAATTACGTGCTAGTGTTAAATTAGGTACAATATTTTGAGTTGTAAGTAACCCTGCAATATTACTATCACCGCCAACAAATAATTTTTTAGCAATTCCTACGCCACCTTTTGTTGTAATACTTCCTGTACTAATAGTTGACGCATCAGTCGTACCTTCTACTAACAATGCACTATCAGTTTGAATATTACCAGTAACATCTAATGCTTGGTCTGGTGATAAATTATTAATACCTACTCTAGCTTGTGAGTCAATTCTAACAACTGTTCTAATTGTACCATTATCATTAACTCTTATATCAATATTAGATCCTGATGTTTGGTGAGCAATAATACCTGCTTGGCCTTCAACGCCAATTGACATAGCACTATCTGATCCAACAATAACACCTGAATTATTTTTAATTTTAAGTGGAAATAAACTTGTACTTAAAACATCATTTCTTAAAAAGCTAGACGCCGCTACTGCTGTTCCGCCTACTATTAAGTTTTCTGCTTTCTCTGCCGTACCGTAATATTTTCCAGCACCGTCGCCTGTAATATCTGCTGTACTTAAATTGTATCCTGGAAGAATTGTAGTAAAGCCATTAATAACACTTTTTGGTACAAACTTTTCTGTTGAAATTATTGCAAGTACTTTTGCTTTAACTTCTACTTGTAAAACTGTATAAGAAACGTTATCTGTTCCAACAATGACTGTAGGTTTAATACCTGTTGACAATCCATCACTAAATGTTGGTCCTACTAAAATCCAACCTGATCCTGTAAAAAGATAAAGCTGTTGATTATCTGTATCAACCCATAAGTCGCCAACTACTGATTGATTTGCGGCAGGTTCATTAGTTGCCTTCTTTAATCCACTTGCAGAAATCCAGTTAGTGCCGTCATAAATTTTTAATTGATTAACTCCAACTGTAGTATCATACCATAGTTGTCCTTCAACAGGGTTTCTTGGGGATGTATTAAAAGCAAAATTTTCTAGTAAATGTAAAAAGTTATCTGCAATAGCTGTTCCATAAGCCGTAGTATTACGTCCAGGAATATCTAAACTAGTAACCTGATTGATAGTATTATCTTCAACGGTAATAGTACCCTTATTTGCTAGGTCAGTATGTGATACTAAATATGCCATTTACCCTACGCCTCATTAAAGCCGGTTAGGCTTTGTACCCTTACGGTATAATCAATTTGAATTAACCTATTTAAACTCTTTTGTACTGGATGGAAAACTACATGAGTTAATAATCTACCAGTTCCTGATTTTGCATAACTTACAAGACCTAACTCATCAAATACATATAAACTTTCACTTCCAGTTGCATTATCAATTGCATCTTGTCCGCTAGGCTCGCCATAGTCTAATAAACAAGTTGCTAAAATATCTGTATAATTTGTACCACTAACATGACGTGTTTCTAGCTTATTTCTTGTAGGATCTGTATTATTAACTGAATTATCGTCAATTACTTTAGTGTATGTTTGGCTATATAAACTCGCGTTTGTACCTGTGGAATTTGGTGACAAATATGTAATAATTCCTGTCGGATCTACTGAAGTTCCTCCATTGCCAAAAACCATGCTACTAACAAACCCTTGGCCTTGGTTCGCTAAACTATCTGCTAATGCAATACTCATATTTTCATAGTGAATAGCATTTCGCTTATTTACGAAGATTTCGCCCGAGTTCGGATCATGAATCTTAATGTGTCCTTGTAAAAGTACACCGTTTTGCTCTTTAAAATTGTCTGTCATATTATCATCCTACAAGTGTATTTATTTAGGTAACGTTACCTCTTTGCTTCTTAAGAAACGTCCTATGTTATTTTCCTGTCTATGCAACGGAACTCCTGAATCAGTCCAAGTTCTTCCGAGCTTTCTAACCACTATAATTTTACTATTAATAGGTGGTGTATTCAACATTGTTACTGTTGAAGTTGTTCCATCAACGCTAAATTCAGCTGGTAATGTAACATCTGCTTCAGGACTGTCTAAATCAACAGTTTTATCAAATGAGCTAATTGCATTTTTGCGTAAACGCTTTCCTGCTACAAAAATCTCAAAATCATTTACAGATTTTGGAACAAAATCAACTGTTATAGCCTTAGTTGATCCATCTGCTGTAAATACCTGGGTTAATATCTCGTCTTTATATGGTATTGTTTGAGGTGGGCTTTGATCAAACACGTCTAACCCTTTAGAATGCTTCTCTGCAATACCTGTCCCTAAAGTACCCCTACGTAACTGCCTAATAGCTCCACCTTCTTTCAGATAGTACTCTATACGCTCTCCATTTACAAATAATATGCCTGGAATTCCTTTATCTTTATTAGGAAGTGGCAAACTATCGTAATTTGTAACAACTATCTTACTATCATACCAATTTAAATCTTCAGCTAATGTATATTTATTACTATCTCCTAAACGCTTATAATGTGTTCTATTAAGCATATCTTTAAAAATTCTAAACCCAAATTTAGGAATAATCACAGGATTAGTAAAGTGTATAACTTCAATTTTATCATTAGCCTCTATATCAATTATAATTCTGATATGTTTCCTATCATCAGTAACATAATAATCAACACTAGGAGTTAATGCTACCTGATTTAACGTAACCCATACATAATGAGCATCAATGGCTTCTTCACGTAATCTGATTATTCCATTAGTTAATTGATGATATTCTGTATAGCCATCTGTTCCAACTGTAACAGCATTTCTTGCCACTACATCAAATACTTCTCTTTCAATTTTTCTAATATCATGTTTACTAAACTGATATACAGTAACAACATCACCATTAGTTGGAGCAGTATCTAAATAAACTTTATTAGGTGTTTTAACAAATAAACTTGTTCCACTATCAAAATATCCCATCTGGTAAGCACCGCTATCAATAACAAAAACTTCTAACGTATCGCCAGTATTACCAACGTCTGTGTTTAATACAACTGCTCCGTTAAATGTATCCCAACGCCAAGTTGTGTTAAGAGCTTGTTCAACTCCATTTAAAAAGACCCTAACATTTTCAGCACTAATTGTTGCTGTTGAAACTTGCCATTGACGTAACTGATACTCGCGAGTAGATGCAATTTTAAATTGTTGATTAATTCCTGCATCTAAAAATTTATTACCAACTCTAACAATAATGTTTTGACTAGTTGGTTCGCTAGTAAAAGGTGTTTGACTTAATGTAAACTCTTTATTAACACCGTTACCAGTAAAGCTATCTGTTGTTATTTGGCTAAATGCTTTAGCTGAGCTTTCATAAATTGCATACTGAATTACTGCGCCATCGTTAGGTATTGTTCCTAATTTAAATACGGCTCTATTTGCTAATTCAAATGTACTATCTGTTTCAGCTAAATCAGTAGTAACAGTTTCGCCATCAACAGTTAATGTAAACGACAATCCTGCTTTAAACACAACTGGAGTTACAAATTGTGTTGTTGAACCATCACCTATAAAAGTATCTAAGTCAAGAATTTTTTCACCATTATTAGAAAATGTTGAAATATGTACTACATTACCACTAGCCGGAGCAGTAACAAACTCAACACGTTTAAGTTTATAATTTATAGTAAATCCAGTTGGTGCTTCTAAAATAGTTCCGTCTACTTTTACAAAAATATCTTCGTTACTAGATGGTAATTGATCTATTGAAAAGTTTTTATTAGTTCCGTCACCAATATAATTATTACTATTAATTATACTTGATCCATCTGCTGTTCTATCGTAAACTTTAAAATCAACTGTATCCATAATTTGTCCTGGAACTAATTCTTCAGGACCTTTAGACGTTAATGGTGTAACAAATCCGTCACCGTCAACAACTATTTCTTCAGACAAAATTCCTTTAGCTGTTGAATACGTTAAATCTCCACCCTGCAACGCTGTATCATAAGCATCAGGATCTGGAATAAAACTACCGTCACTAGTTGCTTTTCTGATAATAATTACATCATTAGCAACTGTTGGAATTAATTCCTCATTTAAATGAATTGTTTGGGTAGTTCCATCACCTACAATTGATTCCATTACTGCATTTGGATTACCTGTTACACCTATTGTACTTCCATCCCATTGTGGATCATCTACACGTACACCGTTTTTATAAACATTATAAGTTACGCCATTTTCTAAAGGCTTACTAAGAGCAAATACATTCGTACTTCCGTCTAATGTAAATACTTCGTCTTCATACGTATTATCAAAGGTATCCCAAGTTGATGTAAACCAAGGCTGTGAAAACCAACCTGCTCCGCCACCAAAGTCAAAACTTCTAACTTCTACACCACCATAATCAATACCATCCATTAATTGTGCTATATCATTTCCTAACTGTCCATCAGTTGGTTTATAAAATAGATTAATACGATCTTGTGCTTGAAGCATATTAACATCTTTACTATATTTGATTACTATTGATGCTAAATTTTTAGGAGGCTCTGTAAAAGTTATTTCTCCTTTATACCTTGTATATCCTTTAGTATTCTCTGCAACATTTTTAAATGTATATTCGCTTGTTAAAGATTCTATTCCACTAACAGTAATATAAATCTGAGCAGGTCTTAAATCCATAGGCCATTTTAATGAAAACGTTTGTTGACTTGCATTGCCAGTAAATGTTTCAGTTTCTTCAAGAGTAGTAATTAAAAATGTTCCTGTAACTCTATCAAACTTTGATATAATATGTGCATTACGTATTTTTCCGTTACCAAGTTTAGCAGAAAGAACAGCTGGCTTACCACCTTCTGATTGTGTACCATTAATGCTAACTGTTGGTGCTGATAAGTATCCTTTTCCAACACTTGTCATTTTGATCCAAGTAATTTTGCCACCTGTACCAATGTATGCTTGTGCTTTAGCACCTGTTCCTCCACCACCAGTTAATGTAATTACTGGAGGTTCAAGATACCCTGTCCCGCCATCTTTAATTTGCATCATTACAACTTCATAACCTAAATTATCTTTCCAATGCCTATTCGGATAATTTACAAGTCCTGGATCTACACCATATAATGCATCATCCTTAACTTTTAATGACGGTGGTATAATTTTTCCAGCTTGTATGTCATAAGCAGGCGGTAAATCAAAGTCTGTTACTACAGAATTTGTTTTATCTAACTTTGTATAAGAAGTTAAATACTCTCTAATTTTAGTTTTATAAGGTTTAGTTTCTTCAACAAATTTTTCATAACTTGGAAGATTATCATTCTGGAATGTAACTTTTTCAGCTAACTCTCCAATATTATGTCTTGCTTTAAGGAAACTTGTTTTGAATCCCCAATCAATCAGACGTTGTTCAGAAAGTACATAACGTAAACTTGATACAAACAATTTATTATATTCAACTGCAAGATCATTTACAAAAATATCATCACGTAGTGCCTCTAAAATTATTCTAAACTCTTGAACTGGTTGATTATCATAATCAGCTGTATCATAACTTAAACTATCATATCCTATGTTCCATACTGGATAGTTATATAAGCCTGAAGAAAATTGTATTGTTCCTTTTTCTCTACCAATTGTTTCATAATTTGTAGTATAATCTACATCTGCAACTGTATTAACTTTTCTTAATAGTAACCAACCTCCAGAACCAATATTCTTAATTTTAATAACATCACCTATCTTATCTTCTAATGCTGTTAATTGATAACTTTCATTAATTAAATGGGTAATATTTGTAAATTCATTATATCCTGTTGCATACCAATCAGCATACTCCCAAAAATCAGGAACATTAAATGATTGGCTGTCTGTTCTTTCCCATACAGTAGTAGTAGTATTATAAGCATGGAGTGACCATTTGCCATTAATATTTTCATCTGCTTTAACAAGTGTACTATATTTTCTAACCGTTAATACTGTTGTTGTAGCATAATCTCTACCTGGATGTTTTACTGTTACTGTAGAAATTTTTCCTAATGTATCTAAAGTTATAATAAGTTCAGCACCTCGCCCATTACCTACTTTTGCAAACTCATATGTAGGTGGTACTTTATATCCTCTACCAGGATCAGCAATCTCTACTCGATCTAATCTACCATTTTTCCAAATTGGTGTTAGTACTGCTTGTTTAACATTTGCAGTTCCAACAAATACTATTTCTGCATAAGTGTCAACAGATTGATCAAATTTTCCAGAATGAATAGTTGGTAGTGTGTCAACTTGTTTTAGACTTTCAATGTTATATTCATCAACAATAATTTCTTTTTTAATAACTCTATTAACTCTTTCAATAAGTTGTTTAACAGCTTCTAGTCTATTTACAAACCAACTTTGTCTCGGTCTATTTAATGCACCATATCTTTCTTTTGGACTTAATTCAGTATCAGGAACAGCTCTATATTTTTTATCCCATCCAACTAAACTATCCCACCATTTAGCTTCTACATCAGCCTTAGGTCTACTAGTTGCTAAACCTTCACTTATAAGTTGATACTCATTATGAATATTAGTATAGTTGTCAATAGTCCAGTAACGGAAATTAACTGCTGAATTCTCAGCATTAAATAATGATTCACAATTATATAATGCAAATCTATTGTCACTATATAATGCCGCAAACTTGTAACCTTGTGCTTTAGGATCTTCAATTAGTTGTGCAACATCATACGCACTTGTTTTACGCCATTCAACATTTGGAATATGTTTTTTATTTTTAACCCAGTAAAAATATTTTGTTGAAAAACTCTGTGCTTGTTTATTAAAAACTTTTATTGATGATAATACACTATCGTCAGTAAACTTAGGTTGTCCACTAATTCCTTGTGCTAATCCTTCTTCTGTATCTGCCAATGTTGACCATTGTGAAGGTTTAAGTGTTGTTTCAACCCATTCGTAAATATCAATTGAAGCACCTTTAAATAATTTATTCCAGGTTGCTGTTTGATAAATTATACTTCCTTGATAAGGATTGTGATATTTTACTGTACTTAAATCCCACCATATTCTACCAACTTTATCTTGTCCCCAAGCACTACCTTCATCAACAACTACATTTGTTCCGCCAACTGTATATGTTGCAGGATCATATAATGTTTTATATGAAATTTCTTCTTCAGCCGCGCCGGCAACTTTTCCTTGAATTGGATCAATATAGTCTATTTGACTAGCAAGTAAGTTCTTTGCTGTATCATAAACAAACACACCTTTAAATTGAGATACATTAATTTGATCAAGTGGGTAACGTAATTTTTGCCATGATAAAACATTTCTTTCGCGTCTAAAGTCAATTATTGTTCCTTGATAGTTATTACCTGTAGTAATTGTTAGCTCTGGCATAGAGACATAAACATGGTTATCTGTAAATAATATAATATCACCAAAGCGTCTTGTTACAGGATTATTATAAACAAATTTTTCACTATAAAGTAATGTATTATTGAAGCGTTGGAAAATAAGAACTTGCCCGCTATCTTCATTTGCTGTTTTAAATTTAGTAAGATTATTATCCCAAGATGTAGGTAAAACTGTAGTATTTGCATCAAATGTTGTAGTTGAAATAAGATCACCACCACGTGACGAAACAGCTAAATTATTTTTATCAAAGTCTATTGTTGCTCCAAATCTTTCTGCTACATCATTCTCTGGACTATGGAGTGTTTGTGACCATATAAAACTACCTAACTCAAGTCTATATACATAAACAGCACCGTTATTAGTTTCTACTTCGTCTTGTAGGGGAGCCCCAATTGCAACCATTGTTCCATCATCTGAAATTGCAACTGCATCTCCAAATCCTATACCTGTTACAGGCGTTACTATTGCTTGGCTAAATTCATAATGTCCATTGTTTAATCTGTATATAAGAACTTTAGGATCACTATTAGTAAATTCGGCTACGACAGCTAAAACATTTCCATCTTTATTACTTGTAAATGTTTTACCAAAATTCTTTAATGTTGTTTGGTCTAGAACTGTTACACCGTCAACAACCAAACTAGTATCATTAGGAATATATCCTACATAATCTATATTAGTTGATAATTGTGTCCATAATGCCGAATTAAATGCATTAGGTGTTAAATTAGTTTTACTTTGATAAAAGAACTGTTGATATAAAACAATATCATTTTCATAATATGAATTAGATATATTAAACACACCTCTATAATTTTTATCTTTACCATACGCATAATCACACCCTGAGCCGTCAGGAGCAGTACCGTGATTAAAGAAGTATATTCTACCAGCATTTCCTACTGTATTGATATCTTTAGTACCAACATATAAAGTATGTAACTCTTTATTTGTAGCCCAATGTACCTGAGTTCCAAATTCTTTATTGTTATTATTATGCTCTGAAATATATCCATAATTTAATGAATATTCACCATTGGCAGTTTTTTCATAAGTTAAAATTACTCCCTCATTAGTATATGTACTTGCTGTACCGTTAGTATGTACAGGAATATTATATTTTTGTTTCCAATCCTTGTTTAGCGGTGTTGGATAATTTGGTGTTCTAGCAACTCCACTAACTGTACTACTTGAATAAAAGTGGACTTCTAAGTCATTTTGAAACGTTGACGAAGTAACAGGTAACTGACTCGAATCCGTATTTTTAATAACAACCATTTTACCTGCAATCGATGAATCCATATCGGCATGATCTAACCTCCCAGATAAGCGATTAACGCCTGGACTAATAGCATCTTTAATACTAATAGTACTAGTAGCACTATTATTATTTCCAAAGCTAAATGTACCTACCTTATTTTTTACATAAAGGCGACACGTTAATAATTGCTCTTGGAGATATGTTACTTCAGCTGTAGCACCGGTGGTGTCGTCAATAATAGTTTGACCTTCTTGTGGGATATAAGGATTCCCACTATTATCAAAATTTGTAAATGTAACATCAACAAACCCATTCCATACATCATGTACTGTATGAGATTTATTTAAATATGTAAATGGTAATCCTAATGAAGCAGGATCAAATACTGAAATAGGTGCAACACCTCCTCTAATAGTATTAACCCACATTGTAAAAGTATCTGTTGCATTAAGAGTGTCTGTAACTACTTTTGGTCCTCTTATAAACCATAATTCACTTAAATTAGGTAAACCGTTTTTATCGTAATAACTTAAATGTCCTAGTCTACCACCTCTTGTCGGATCTGTAACAAGACTTAATGCATGAACATCATCTGATGTATTACCGAACAAAACAGGTGAACGTGATTCAGCTTGAGTAATAAAATCTTGTCCTACAAGGTTTGGTACTGAAATTTCTTGAGCGGAAGTTACTGTAGTAGTAAATGAAGGAATACCATCAATTTTCCACCAGCCGCCAAATGTATCAGCCGACGTTGTTGGTTTAACCAAGGTGAATGTTCCACAACTTTGAGCATTTAAATAAATTGTATCAGTGCTAGAAAATGCTCCACTAACACCTCTCATATAAATTATTGCTTGACTAATGTTTACAACTCTAATATATGCTACTTCACCAATTGCAGTATCAGACGACAATGCATCTCCAACTGACGGAGTACGTATTAAATTGTCAACATATAATACTGCATCAATCTTTTGTGCAATAACTTGTTGGCCTTCGATTGCCGCAACACCTGGACCTGTAGCACCCCAAGGTAAAATACCTGTTGGATAATTTTGTGAAAATTCATTCCAGTTAAGAACTAATTTATCACCTACAGCTGATCCCTCATATTGTGCAACCGGGGCTCTAATTAGTATATGATCTGTTGAAACATCTAACCCATAATCACCTCTTATAGCATAAACTATATCTGGATATGAATTATTAACTGCATCATAATTAGCTTCTTCTATAAATGCTGTTGACCAGTAACTAGGAAATGTTAATGCTCCGGTAGCCGCCGAAATTGGAAATTGTGCTTCCCAATATGCTTCTAAATATCTAACAATCTCACTAGAAACATAAGATACTCCGCCATCAAAGTCACCTTTAAATTTAGTTTTTACATTACTTGCCTTCGGGGCACTAATAACTAAATGTTTTCCATCATCAGTTAAAGCAATACTAGATCCAAACTTACCTGAACCTGTATAAAGATCCGTTGGTGCTTCAATTGTTTGCCTATGATAATAATTTACATTATCTGCAACTCTATTAAAAACATAAACCTTTTCTTGCCCGACTGCAGACGCAATTAAAATAGTATTTCTATCATCAGTTGCAATAAATTGTCCAAACTCATGATCTTCACCTGTATACAAATTAGAAATTAATTGATGTGAGCTATATGTTGGTTTATTTTGTAATACAGCCCATGTACCTGTATCGTCATTATCAACCCAAATTTTCTCGCCATTTTGTAATTCGCTATTAATAACTCTAGTATTTGCATCAAGCATTGTAGCAACTCTGGCTGAGATAAATTTTGTAACAAAGCCATCAGCTGTTTCCACATCCTCAGTTGTGCCATTTTCATAACAAATAATATTATCTAATGATACTTCTTTAACTTTAAAGAATTTTTCTGCACCAGTAACATCTAGAATACCTACTATATCATCTTCACTATACCTAGCTTGTGTATTAATTTTAATTGTTGTTGTTTTAGCATCTTTATCTGAAGTTACAGATATAACTCGATCAGTCGATCTAATATACTTAAGAACATCCCAAGTAGTTCTTCTTGTTCCAACCCATATATACTCACCTACATTTAAAGATGATGTAGTTAAAGTTAAGATATCATCAAATTTTGCTACAGTTACTTTAACATCATCTTCATTAACATAACCTGCTGTTTCTATATATTCTACAGTTGTGGAACGTTTAGGAAACGGTTTATGCGTATAATTGTTTGGTTTAAGATAAACTTCAAACGGACGTAGACGATAAATTAAATCAGTTTCAATACCTGTAACAGTATCCACTAGTTCAACTGGTTGAGGAGACAACTTAAATTTAGCCTCGTCTAATTTAAATTCTACTTCTTCAAATCCATCTGCTGAACCATACTGTCCTAACTTAACAGCCCATTCTTCGTAAAAATCAATACTATCTTTCTCTGCACTACTTAGAGCATCAAACAATTTTGTTAAACTATTTCGTGTTCCTTTATCTTGAATGTATCCTTGATAAAACTTATACTGACTAACATCATCAGTAATAATATTTGAGAGATAAGATCTTTTTTGATATCCAATAAGGTGTTGTGCTATTCTTTGTTGTTCTGTATCAAAGTTATCAGTATCTAAATCATAATAATCTTTAAACTGTTTTGCTTTATAATCTAAATTTGGTATTAATTTAGAAGTTGGTTTTTCTGATAATCTTTCCCATTTAGACGCATCAAAACTTTCTGTTCCAGGACTTTTTACTGTAGCAACATAAAAGAATTCTTTATATTTTACTGTATCACCTAAAACATAATCTTTATAAGATTTCCATTCATTAACAACTGCATTATCATATATAAAGCCTGGAATATTTAAACTTCCTTTCCAGTCATCAGTTCTATAACCTAAAACTTTAATACGCTCTTGTCTATAACCAGGTTCTAAATCATAAACAATATCATTAAAAACTGTATGATTATCAATTAAACAAACGTGTTCTGTTTGTATTAATGGCAACTTAACAGCATAGATACCATCAGCAGTATTTCGTGTAGTTATTTGAATTTCATTATCGTTGTTTCTATAAACTTGGGTAAACTCTGGTTCTAACTTACGACCGTCTGCTTTTAAAAGTGTAAAATCATGAAAACTATCAAAAATATTATCTGAAACAAAAAAATCTCTTTTAAATTTTAATCTATTACCTGCTGGACTTAACGTTATAACACTATCTTCTTTCCAGTTTTGTGTTGTCCAGAATAAAAATTCTTTAGCACTTATCTCCCAATTTTCAACTGCATTGATATCTTTATTAAAGAAACTAAAATCAAATCCTTGTAATTCTAAATATTTTCCGTATCCTAATAAAAAGTCAACAACTTCTTGAATACTTGTTAATAAAGTACCATAAGCTAGTTGTTTAGTACTTTCAAGTATAGGAGGAGTAGTATCAAATTGCTTTCTAAAGATTGCTTCTACGCCACCTGTTACAGGTAGTTCAACTAACCTAGCAAAAAAATCTACATTAAATCCATCTGTACTAGTATGAGCTGTTTTAACTCTATAAAACTCGTCACCAAACTGAACTGTTTGTCCAACTACATATACTTGATTTGCTTTCCATTCAAGAAAAGAATCTGTAATACCACCTACTCTTGCAACAGGATCATCTGCTACTTCAATAGCTCTAAGATATGTAAAGTAAGGATTAGATTTATCATAACCTTTTATAACAAAGCCTGCGGCTTTTTTCTCAATAATAACACCACTATAGCTTACTAAATCTACTACTGAACTTTTATTTAAGAATATTTTATAGTTTTCATCCGGAACAAAAACATTACCTTCATTAAATGGAGTTCTACTATCTAATAATAATTTAAATTTATCTTGGTGAGTAAATCCAGCAACTTTAAAACCTAATTGATTTTTTAAAGTTCTTAAGTCAGTTTTATATCCGTCCCATGTACCTAATGATTCTGAATTAATATAATCACAAATATAATTAACTAATCCTGAAGTGTTAACTCTAGTAGTATCGTTTGATACCATTGGAAAAATTATATCTTTTAATCTAAGTCTTTTATCTGTTTCACTATAAACAATTTCTTTAGCTGGATTTCTAATTATACGTGATCTATCAAATCCTAATCCCATAATTTTAGTTGGCTGATTAAGAAGCCAACTACAAATAAATGCAAACGGATATTCACTACTTCTTCGCCAAGCTGTTTCAGTTGGTGCTTCGTCACCGAATATAAATTCTTTATTTGTAAAAACAAGAACATAATTTTTAGCATAGTTACTATCTAACGGACTTAATAATTTACCTTGTCCGTCAACAGGAATATGCTTTGTAATATCTTTTCTAGCATACGCGGCCAAATATTTTAATGCTTTGCCGGGTTCTCTAACTACACCATCTTCAATATCTTTCCATAAAATTTTATTTTCACTAGTATAAGGTGCTGGTCCATATACTGTTTTCCACCATGTTGGTTCGATAGTATAACCTAACATTTCCCAAGGATGGGTATGCGGACGATCAGTATCGTATGCTTCTTTATAAATTGCTCGCCAATACCCTGGTAATTTTTTACCACTTGGCGATGTCATAGAACCGTAATTAAATGTAAAGCTATTTGATCTTTCATAAAAATTATGATCTGTATAATCTAAATCACCAACATTAGATAACCAAGCTACAAAATCTGTAATTAATGCTTTATCTCTTGCCCATTTACTAAATCCTGTATCTCTTGATTCGCCGCCGATAAATTCATGTATATCTAAAATAGTTGGATCATATTGTGATTTAATATTATTATAAATTCTTTGTTCTAATTCTAATAATAAATCATCTCTAAAATCACCAAAGCAAACAAAAATGTTACCATCATGACCTTGAATTACTTCTGTTGGTGTTTGATAAGTGTTATCAATAAATTTCATGGGTTTATATTTTGGATATAAACCTAATTTAGTAGGTGTTGGCGGAATATAACTTCCGTCAGTACTTTCATATTCATAAATTTCTATAACATCGTCAACTGCTTTAGTTGTTGTAACAGTTACAAAGCCTGGATGCTCAGTTTCAAATTTATAATCAATTCCTTCATGTAATTGTATTTTATTTTTATAGATATAAACTGCTCTATTAGATAATGTTGTTAAGTTAAAATCTGTTGACAACGCAAAGAATTGTGTATCTTTATCTTTTACAATATGCTTAACTGTAGAACAAGTTCCTAGGCCAATCATATCACTAAAATAAAATGGCATATCACTAGTTTTATTCTTAACTACTTCTGCCATTACTCTATCAAAGTGAGTTACTGTTTCTCCTTGGATGCCTGAAGTATTTGCTGTTTGCAGGAAAACCCTTCTAAATTTTCCGTATTCATTACTAGCATATCTAAGTGCTTTAATAATATTTGCGTTAGTATTAGTAATGTGGTACAAAGCAAGATCAACTTGCCCACTATGTTGTATAAAACGTCGACCATATGGCGTAATATTTCCGATGTCTCTTAAGTTATTCATGCCAGGCATTTGCCCTTTAAATTCATCGTTATATTCGCTCATTGATTGTACGTGATCGTTTACTTCTCCTAAAGTAAAAGAAATTACATTATCATTTAACGGATTTCGTTCTAGGTTATGAGGTATTTCGTAGTGACCGTTAGTATTTTTCTTTGTAGCACTATACGATATAATCTTAACTACATCATCTTTTACTAAATTTTTAATAAAAGTAATATAAGCTATACCATTAATTCTATTAATTGAAAAATCTGTTAGATTATACTTTCTTACATTATTAACATAAACCCTTAACCATAAATCATTTAAGTCCCCACTACGATTATAAACATCAACAGCAAAATCATTTGTTTGTGTTGAAACAACGTATTGCCTTACTACATTCTGTCTACTGTCAGCAATAGCTTTAGTCCAACCTGATGTATATACAAAAGTATTAAGAGCAGAATAATCTCTCAACAATGTTATATCAGTATTTGCTTTTACTACTGCATTATTTTTCTGGTAACTATATTCTTCACTTAACAAATCAAAATTAAAAAGAATATCTCCTGAATTTTCTAATGCTCTATAGCTTAATGAAAATCCTAGCTCTGGATCTTTAACATTACCAGCACCAAGTTTATAACTAAAAATTTTATTTCCAGTAAATGTTGTTGATGGATAATATGTTGTATTTGATAATGAATAACCGTTTTTATCAAACAGATCAAATAAAGGTGCTTGGTTTGTAGTAGTTTTATCTTGTCCGGCTTTCCACTTGGTTCCGTTATAATACCACATCTTACCTTTATAAACATCACCGTTTCTAACTAATACAGTTTCATTCTCTAACGGAGTTGTATCTGTTGTTTCAATAAGACTGATTTGTCTTACTAAATTATGTGTAATAAATTTAACTTTAAAAATTTTTCCGCTTACTCTACTATCAGGATCAGCAGTAAACAAGATACGCATATTATCAACAAGATCAATACCGTCAATATTATATCCTACTGCACCTTCAATATTTGAAAATACATCTTTAGTAAATGTATCTAATAAATCAATATCTTCTTTAGCACTAGTTCCAAAATTATATAATTTTATTCCAGCATCAAATTCAATGATAGGTCGTTTGGCTCTAAAATTTTGATCTAATTCAACTGGTGTTCCAGAAAGCGTTGCGGCTTTTTCAATTACTTCTCTATGAAACCATCTATTATAACGTGACCATGGATTTCTACTTTTAGATGCTTTATTAACTACAAGATAATCTTTTACTCCTGCAAAACTATTAGCATTACTATACGGTAATCTATCAAACCCTACAGTATCAAAGGGTACAGGTTTATCTGTTGAATATGTAGCTGGTATTTCTAAATCTTTTTCATGGACTAACTTAATTTCAGTTCCAACACCTTCAACATACCATTCTCCTTCGGCATACTTTGCTGGTGTTACAGTTCCTTGAAAATAAACTTTCATACCATTTGAGAAAGCTATTCCACCAGTACTTGTATAAGTTTTTTTACCTAAAATTTCAGCTTCAACATCTATTGCTGTATTTTCAAATGCATCTGCAATTTGTATCAATCCACTTGCATTAATGTCATTTCCATTTACATAATATAAAGTATCAGGAGCATTATCAGGAATTGTCCAAGTAATAGTTCCGATATCAACGGTTTGTGTACTATCATCAGTTCCTTTAGTAAACAACAAACTATTATCTAACGAACGTGCAGTTCTAAAAGTTAATGGCATACCAGGAGCATTAATCTCAAAAATATAAGTTTGCCCTCTATATAATTTTAATGTAGGATTAGATGTTAAACCGTCTGGTGTAAAAATATAACTATTATTATCTATGTTATCTTTTTTAGTTACTTTATAAGTACTTGTAATATCTTTAGCTTGACCAACAATACCTATACCTATTGGACCATTTGGTAACCAATAATATTCTCTAAAGTTTGTAAACTTATCCCAATCAATATGGGGGTTCCAAGCATAGTATTCTTGACTATTAAGTTTACTATGATCATCTACAGTACCGCCGAAGGCTCTTATTTGATTAATATAATCATTATAATCTTTATAAAAAGTAACATTGTTTAGTTTATCTTTTACTACTGCCGCAGATTCTAATTGATAATTTTCTCGATCAGCACTATGTTCAGTAATATACGTATCGTTAGCCTTGTATGATTTGGCAGTATCACGGCCAAAATATCCGGCTAATTTTTCTGCTACACCTGGTTGTGTTAATTGATCTAATGTAGCGTTAAGAAACTTTTTATTTGTTATGGTACGAAAGTATCTAGGAAGTAACTCCGCACTTTTCCTACGTGGGGGTATTTTACCACCAGTTGGTAATGGATATTCATGTTGATCGTCAGTAAAAGGCATTAGACGTTATTACTCCCAGAGCTTGATGTAATAGTACCTGATGTATATGTACCAGCACTTTGTATACCTGAATTAGTCGATGTTGCAACAGTTAAAACTTTACCTGAAGCTTTTAATCTACTTGCTGTAACGGCATCTATTACTTCAACATTATCAACAGTTGCTCCACTTATAAAAATTTCATCTGATTCAGATTTAATCTCATACAAACTACCAAACCCTTGCGATTGTTGGTTAGGAACAATTACAATTGTTACTAACTCAGGTGCAACAGTGGCCATAATAAAAGTACTCAACTCTGAGAAATAAAACGTGTCTCCAAAATCCCAATTATCTAAAGCAAAGAATTGGTTAATTGCTGAAATAACTTTTGCCTTAATTGCGTTAGTATTAACAACTTGGTCTGGATTTTTAACTATTTTAATTGTTGCTTGTAAATCTAAATCAGCTCTTGCACCAAATAAAACTTTATACTTTACAGGATGATAAATTACATCATCACTAATTGATTTAATTTTATTAATTTCAGATCCATAATTATTAAACAGATTATCACTACTTGCAGGCAACGGTTTAGTTGTTAATGTTCCATCTAAATATTCTCTAAATGAATCGTCATAACTTTTTGTTAATAGATATGTGTCGATAAGATTACTGCTACTTGGATCGATTCTATTATCATCATCTGCCGCGTGTACATATTGGAATTTAAGTTTATCCCTTCCAACATACGCTCTATAATCAGTAGTTAATACTAATAAGCCGGATGTTAAAGTTTTAAATACATTTTCTGTAACTAGATAAAATACTTGTCCGTCAGTATACTGGCTTAATGCACCTACAACACTTTCTGATTGTTTTACATTAATAACTGCTCCGTCAACGTAACTATAATCTTCAAGTCCATCAGTAGTAATATATTTCTTCTGGAAAATATATTTTGTTAATGGACTTACTGTTTCATTAACAATTTCAATAAAAGTTTCTGGATCGTCAACTATTCCATCTTCGTCTGCATCATAAAAACTTACTTCAACTTTTTTACTATCAACATATCCATCAGCATCACGATATGCATCACTAATTTCCCATTTATGTTCTAATGTGAATGGCGTTAATGAATCAGGTTTTAAGTTAATAGACAAAACTGAAATTTTATCTTTAATAATTTGTCCTGTTTTATTATCAAATACTTTATCGGAACTATCATAATAAAATCTAATTTCTTTATCACTTTCAAAAATATATCTTAAGCCTCGATATGTTATTGTATATTTTTCACCATCTGTTTCAAACAATAACAACCAACTTGCATCTAATTGTTGATTAGTAGTATCACCTGTTTTTCCTAGACTAAATTCTCCAAGAATATTTAAATTATTTTCAACAACAACTCGCCATTGTCGTAAATTAATATCATACCTTAACCCAAATGTTTTATTAGCAAATAACTGATCAATTATTTGTGTTTTTACATTTGCTATAAGTGTTTTAGAAAACTTAGGTACAATTTGACTTAAAACAGCATTTGTTGGAATAACATCATTAAGTATAATAGGTCCTGTACCATCTGTATTATCAATAGCACCATCTCCAACAATACTAACTACTTTAACCCATTTATAATTTAAAGATCCTATATGATCTGCGTCTCCGGCCATTAATGTACCATCTTCCATAAAATGATATCCTGCCGGCGGTAAAAATTTTATTAACGTTCCTTCTTCAAGGAATCTTAATGCACTACCTGTAAAACTACCAACTTGAAATCTTGTTGAATCTACATCTTGAATATGTCCAGTTGTTATATTTGTTCCCTTTGTAGTTTGTACCCAACTTGCTCCTAAATCCGAAACAATAGTTTTAGGAAAATTTGTCAAATAATAATTTAATAATTGCTTTTCAGCTAAAATAGGTATAATAGTTTCTTCTACAATTCCTTCAAGGTCTATTTTTGTTGTATATGTAAAATCTTTATATTTTGTTAATGTTTCTTTATACACAACTCCGTCATTACCAAATAAATTTGTACTAGAATATTTTCCTGTACTATCTAATAAATCAAAATAGCGTGAAACACCACTTGATGTTCTATTAACACTTTTAACTTTAATAATTTCTTGACTAATTCTTAATGGTGCAACTTGATAATCTTCGCCAGTGACCATTCTATTTTGTGTATAATAAGTTGCTGGAGCATTCTCACGAATACTTGCATTTGTTTCAGTAGTAGTTGCATTATCTATAGTATACTTTAATGACAATGTTACGTTTAATGTTTCTTGATTTCCTGTTGTTGATGTATAAGGAACAGCTATTCCTACTGAAGTCATATCTGCTGGAATAATACTATACGCTTGATTAATACTTGTTCTGTAATAAACTCTAAAATCACCTTTAGGTAAGTTTCCAAAGGTACCATCTGAAAATATTAAATTAATTTTATCTTGTGATTGTGTAAGAACAGCATAAATGTTTCTAACACTTTTTCGTAAACTATTATAAACAATATTATTACCTTCAATTGCATCAACTTTAGTCCATAACTCAGATTCTGAACCAATTGAATTTAATTTATAAAGCCATACATCTGTATCATTAATATTAGTGGCATCAAGGGCAATTGTCTGATTAGAACTTGGTGAATCTACAGTAAATGTACCTTGGTCTAATGTCCCTTGTCTAAAATGACAAAAATATCCACTATTAGAACTTCCTGGTCCTCGGCCATCATCTCTATATAGGAATGCTAAACTATTTCCAGGTAAAGGTGGTTCTTCAGATATATTACCACTAATAACATCAGCTGATGTTATTTGAAACTGAAGATTTCTTCCATCAACATTTTTACTAAAACCATAAACAGGAACATCTGTATTACTTGCTCTATATCGATATTGATGTGTTATTATACCTTCAACTGTATCCTTTTTTATTGGACGACCGATAGTTGCATTGACTGGTAATGTTGCATTAAGAATTTTTTCGAATTGCTCACGCCAATCTGGATTAGCTGGATCATTCCAAACAACTGTTTGATTAGACAAATTAGTTCCATTTGAATCTACTACTTCTTCAGTAGTTGAAACTGCTTCAAACTTAATTAATCCGTTAGCACATTGATTACGTTTGGGATTATATGATAGTAACCTTGCTAAACGTAATACTGATTCTCTACGTTCTGCTAATTCAAGAAAATTTTCTCTAGAATTAAGGTCAATACGATAAGAAATATTTTGTCCTAAAAATGCAATAAGATCTATTAATGCTAGATATTCGCTTGATTCAATATAATCATTAAAATCTTCTGGATAGTTATCACGAATATATGCTATCATAGTACGACGTAGACCATCAAAATCGTACGATCTAAAGTCGGCATTTCTAAACGTTTGATATACACGTTTCCAGTCTTCTGCAAGAAGTAATCTATTTTGTCTATTTGTTACTGACATATCTTTTCCCTATTAACTCTATTTATTTGATTTCATTAACCACATACTTAATTCTGTTAAAATCCGCCAGCTTCTTCATCAAATGTTAAACGCATTTGTTCTGAAATATTATACGGTAGATATGATAATGTGCAGTCAACTATAATTCCAGATTCATATTGATCAATAACAATAGCATCTACACTTACTCTTGGATCAGCGTTAACAATTTCAGTAACATTCTGTGCTATAACAGTTTTTAATTGTTCTGTTAATGGTTCATATATAACGTCCCATACAATAGTACCAAATTCAGGATTTTCTAACTTTTCTCCTTGGCGAATATGAAAATGATTTATAATGTCTTGTTTAATTAAGGCTATATCATATAAAACATTACTTCTATTAGCTGGGTCAACAGTACTTAATCCGCGATAAGCTCTACTAGTCGCAACCGGGGTTTGACGCTGTGCTACAGGTACTCTAATCTGTTTGTATAAATCTCTATCTGATATACTCATCTAATCTACCTTCTTTGATTCTTTTTTAAATGGATCAACTGTAGCTGTAAACTCCAACGGATTAACTGCTGTTACTACATTATCTCTATCTGTTAATACAATTTTAAATGCTAACGGATTCATATTTTCATGATGATCCCAAGGTTCATGCATTGGTGCTCTTTGTACTAAAGTACCTGTCATATTACCTGTTGGAACGCCTGGTAAAATATGAGTATTAAGAGGTAGCACCTCCGATGCAAAGTCGGCCTTCGGTCCATTCATATGAATCTTTTCCGCCGTTTCTATATGCTGACTTCCTGACTTAATATGTGTTGATCCATGTGCGTGAAGTTTATTGTCGCCAAATGTCTTAGCTTCGTAATTGCCTGTAGTAGTAACCCAGTGATTCTTTCCGACAAGCATATTAAAATCATTAAGCGTTTCCATTTGGATGTTACCTTTACGGAGTTTAACTGCGCCATCTTCCCCTAATCCAGTATATGTTCCACTTGCTTTTAAATCTATATTAGCACCAGCTTCAATAGTAATATTTCTATCTGCTGTAAAATTAAAATCATTTTCTGTATGCATACTAATACTATCTTTTGCATATACATCTATTTTTCCATCTGATGTTAATTCAATCCATGCTGATCCTTTTGAGTTAGCAATATAAATTAGGTCTTCTGTATTATGTAATAAAATTTGATGACCTGTTCTTGTTCTTACCCTAAATAATTCATTATGTGGTAACTCACGTAATCCGTCAGTTTCACCGAAAGCCACATTAGCATATTCTGGTGGACCGTCACTTGCTGGTGTCTTTCTTAAAAGTTTATCATTACCATCATCCATTACAAAACTAGTGCCACCTAGTCGACTGCGATTTTTAGAAACAACTGAATCAGTTAATCCATTTATTCCTGTTGGTGCTCCAGCAGTTTTATCTACTGGTCCTGGTGTACTAATTCCGAATACTGCACTAGGCACTTCACGTCTAGCACTTGAAGTTGTTGTGCCTCTAAACTCATCTATAAAATCTTTAGAAGCAAACCCTTGAACAATTAACTGATCAAGAAGTCTTTTTTGATATGGTTTTAAAAATTTAGTAGGATCTTGTTTAATTCCTTCTTCAACTGCTCTATTATATTCAGCTACTGGAATTTTTTTACCTTTAAAATCATCAGGAGTTCCGTCAGTTGTAATTGACGTTGCCGCTTCTCCTGGCATAGCAAAATTCATATAACGATCTTGAATACACCCTAGCCAATAACACTGGTTAGGATTGCCTTCTGCAAAGATTACTAAAACTTTAGTTCCAACATCTGGTGGAATCATCCACCAACCATAACTTTGTTGACTATTTCTATAATCTTCACTATTAGTTACTGACCAAGCAGTTGTTTGTCCAGCAAATGGTGACAGATATTTTGCATCAAAAGTTTGTCCAGGAGTTGCACCATCATTACCAGATGTAGTTTTTTTCAATAACTCAACGTGTATAGTTCCCATATAATGCGGATCAAGATGGCTTACTACTCTAGCTTCAAACGGACCTGGATCAGGTATGTGAGATATAGCATCTGTTGAAATTTTTTCTACTAGTGCGTTTAAATAATTAGCCATTACGAGAATATACTCCCTGCTCCAGTACCATCAAGACTACTATTATTTTTACCACGAGTATACGCCGAAGCGTGGGCATAATGTGGAGGACCAGATATCCTATTCCTGCCATTGAAATCTTCAAGATAAGATCCTGAACTTTTATTCTTTTCTGCTTTCTTCGTTTCTACAGCTTGGCCAGATTGATTTCTTTGTCTTAATAATGTTAATTCTTGTTCAAACTTACCACCGGAAAATGATGAATTAACATTTGTTACCCAATATATTCCACTAAACTTTTCTAATTGATGACTAGCTTTAGTATCATTATCTTGAGCTTGATTAAATTCCATTACTCCATTGTATCCTACATCTATCGGAGTTCTAAATGTGATATTAATGTAAACTTGTTTTGATTTATATACCATCTGGCCACGAGGATCAATCATTGCTTTGCCGCCTTTACCAGCACCAGAACTATTATAATTCCCAACACCACTATCACTAATATAATAAGGATCTCCCCAAATTCTTAGTTTAAGTTGCATTAAGTCAACAGTATGATTTACTAACGCATTATGAAAAGTTCTAGCAATATCTTCTTTTTCATTTCCTGGAATACCTCGAACACTAGAGCTAGGATTGCCAATAGGGACTTGTCCTACTTTTCTTATACCTCCTTTAACATTACCAGATGAACCTTCTTTAGGTTGTTGTGGATTGCTATTTTCATCATGTGATCGGTTTGTAGCATAAGCACCATGATCAGTGAGATCTTTTTGGTTAGCTCCTTTATCTGGAGATACAGGTGTTAAGAATCTATTTTCAAAATTTATTTCTAAATTTATAATGTCTTTATTCTGTCCTGTATACATATAATCATAATACTTTACAACATGATTTCTAATATCGTCTTCACCATGCATTATTTCACTTGGCTTTTCAGTTACTGAAACGTTAACGTCATAAGGTACAACTCTAAATACATATAATTTAGGAGGCCTACCACGTTGTTCTTCTGCTTCTTTAACAGGAATATTAAAAACTTGTGTTTCTATTCTAAACCATTCTTTAGCACCAGACTCTTTAGTTGCTCTATCTAATAATCCTCTACCATATTCACTAGATAATACTACTTCTTCAATAATTTTATTAATCTTAGTACCTTTTTTAAATTTTATTTCTCTAGTATTTTTAGGAATTTGATTTACTTGTTGTTCAGTTATATTTTTTGTTTTACTATGAGCTAGTTCTTCATTAGTTGGAGATGTTGACCCATCTTGTAGGGGATCAAATACAATTTTTGATTTACCAATACTATTAATATTAGCCTGTATTACTTGATCTGCCTTTAATTCTTCGCTTATATTATTTCGCTTAATAGATACTCCTAAAATCTTTTTAGCCCAAATTTGGAAATCAAACTCTTTAGTTTCACCTATAACCTGTCGTAATTGTGATTCACTTATTTTAGAAGAATTAAAATGCTTAATAGCTTCTTCTTTTGTAAGATTTTTTACACTAACAGCTGAATTAAGTTTTTGTCCTGCTACAGGAGAACTTGCACTAGCTTCTTTAACCGGAAACAAAACTACATATTCGTCAGCAAATATTCTTTCATCTTTTGCTTCACGTTTTAATAAACTAGAATTAATTACAGTTGCTAAACTTCCTGCACCTGATTGTAAAATCTGTTCTACAGTTTCTCCTGAAATTGCAATATCAGTTTTAATTTGTTGTACACCATCTGTTAATGCACCACCATTGTAAGCTATTGCTGTACAATCATATTCTGTCCCTCTTGTAGTTACATTAAAAGTAGATCTTGTTATCATTATAGGCAAATGACGTCCTGATTCACCCGCCATGTCTGAAAGTCGTTTAATATCTCCAACTGTATCATTAAAATCTACTCCTCCTGGCTTTGAAGGTTCTTGTAACCAACCAACCCAGTCTATTGAAAGCATAAATGGAGCACCAAGATAATTCACATGGCCGGCTCGTCTAGCACCAATTTCTAATGCTTCTAAAAACTGCCCCATACTATAAGGTTCTATAACTTTAAAAGTCATTTGATGATATGCTGTAGTTCTTGATTTAGGATTAGGGGAAATAATCGAGTCTATGGTTAAATCTTCTATAAAATATTCTGTTCTGCCGATATTCCAAGCGGCAAGGTTGTTGTTACCAATATCTGTTTCCATTGACGTATCAACTTTTTTACCACCTATACCTTGTGTGCCACCACCTGACTTAATAATTATGTGTTGTGGACCATTCTTCATATAAGTATTATCAGGATCAGCTAGTTCTTCATTTGTTAAAGCACTTAAAGTAATTTGATAATTTGCACTAACAAATCTTTCTAAAGGATTTGCTCGTGGAATAGTTCCGCTTACAGTTACAGTACCTGACTCTTGTCCCTCTATTTTTTCTTCACCTTCGTTTCGTTCTGGCAGTTGATTGGCTATTAAAGCATCTGATCCATCAGAAGATCCTGACGAACCATTACCTATATTGTCTATAGCATTATTAACAACTTGATTATTTGCATTAAGGATTTTATTTGTTTCTGGAACACCTACAATTCGCTGAATATTATTAATATCTCCGGTAACTGCTTTAATTGTCTTATCTGCAATTGGGGCTATATTATTTTTTAGGGTTTTCATTTCTGCTGTAGCTACATTTTTAAATTCAGATAGTTGATCAACACCACCTTTAAAAGATCCTTCAAATTTTGCTATTGTATTTGCAGAATTATTAGTAAACTGATTCCCTAAAGTTTTCAAATTTGAATTAGAAAGATTTGCCTCTTGGACAAGAGCATTACCTTTTGATAATGTTGTGCTTAAAAGATTTTTTATACGACCTGTTTCAAACATAAGTCTATCCTATTTCAGATTTGATATCAGCTATATTTGGTAATAAGATTTCAACGCCAGTTTCTATATCATAAACTGGATCTTCTATAATATCCATGTTTCGTTGTGCAAATACCCACCAAAGTTTTGGAGTATCATATAAATCATAGGCAAGTAAATCAGGTCTATGATTATACTGAGCTTGTATAACGTACGGCGTATCATCAGGTGATGCTGGTATCGGACGAATTTGAAAATATCCTAAAAAGTCTCCCCCATTACTGTATGGAGTATCTTTCCACGGTGATGATCCACTTGGCATTAAATAAATCCTCCAGTATTGTTTCCAACATATCCGCCTTTAACAAATCTTTCAAGGCTAAATGATTGAACTGCACGTCTGCTGTAAAGAGGCTGTACTGTTACAGAAAATAAACTCTGTGCAGGTGCCCAACTACTTCTTGTATCACCAGGACGAGAATCTTGACCCATTGCTTTTGATTGAGCTCTTATCATAGGCCCCATTTCAGCATCTGGTCCAAGTCCACCTTTATATTCACCAATTGATGTTGAAATGTAATCAACTTCTTGAGGCATATCAATTGTAAACTGTACTATAACAACTGGAACATCGTTGAATACATAATCACCGTAACCATTTAGTTTAACTACTGGCGGAGGTGCTCCTTGATTTACTCCAGAGCCACCGTAAAACATTTTTGTACAACTTCTTAGATAGTGTAATGCCGATACCCAATATTGTGCTTCAAAGCCGTTTTGTACAAAAAAGTCTCCAGTAATAACTAGTTGATCCACTTGTGAGTTAGCATAAATTTGATACGGATAATTAGTATGTGTCGGCGCCAACGCATTATAACTTGCACTATGACTTACAAGAACAGCCGGAGTGAACGGAAATACCAAGCTGTTATTTGTTTCTCGTAAAGGGGCTAATAATTGGGATTCAGATCTAAAAGGTTCTACATTGGGTATACTCAAACTTACTCGCCAATCTTGTTCTTGGGCTTTAGGAAAACTACCTACAGCCGCTTCTTTAATAGGACCAATAACCCCATCTGGAAGTTTTTCCTTCCGAGACTCTTTCATAAGACCTTTTGCACTTGTAACGTTTTCAGCTAATTTCTGGACTTTACGAATACCTGGTTCTAAATGCTTTAAATTGGGGGCTACGAATTCATTGACTGCGTCAAACCCACCTTGTATTTTATTTGCTACTGTATCAATTATACCGACCATTTGGCTAATCTCCTACAAGTATTTAGTTGACTTTATTAAGTGCATAGTTTATAATAAGACTTTACTATGGAGAAATACATGAGAAAGGTGAACTATTTAAACAACCGAGATCTACTAGCAGAGATCCATAAATCAAAAAATACATTTTGTAGTTACACAGATGACGATTTTAATCAATTTGATATAATTTTACCTACTATTGAAAAAGTTAATATACGGACAATAGCTGAAGCAAAGCGAAATAGGGCTAAAAGAATAGGCCAAAAAGCATATGAACAACGTAAAGCTAACGGCGAAAAAATAAAACAGTCCGAATGTGAGATAGATTATAAAAAAATCAATAAAACTGATGTCATTTTCAGAATTATGACATATGATCATATACCTGATGATAAAGGGCGTAAAAAGAAACCAAAAACAGTTGCTGATACTAAAGAAAAATTAAACTTTCCGCCTTTCCAACATTATAAGTTTAATGAAGCAAATGATTTAGTGTGTATTGGCAAAAGCCATTGGGTTGGTGGTATGGATAACGGCTACTTTGATAAAACTTGCGGACAAGCAACCGAAAAACTTGCAATGATGTGGATGAAATTATGTGAACGATACGCAACTAGAGGAAATGTAAGAGGATATACATATAATGACGAAATGAAAGGTCAAGCAATCTTACAACTTGCTCAAATAGGATTGCAATTTGATGAATCAAAATCAAATAACCCATTTGCATATTATACTGCCGCAGTTACAAACTCATTCGTTAGAATTATTAACATCGAAAAACGTAATCAAAACATTAGGGATGATATTTTAGAAATGAACCACATGAATCCATCATTCACAAGGCAGAATCAAGGAGTTTGGGAACGTGAACAAGCTGAACATAATAAAAATTGGGAAAAGAATGCGAAAAACACTTCGAAAAAACAGAAAGTTGACAAATAGAAAAATATAGCATATAATATGTCGAATAAGAGGTAAAAACATTGTTTAAAAAAGCCGCCGTTTTTACGGATATACATTTCGGATTAAAATCTAACAGTAAAATACATAATGACGACTGTGAAGAATTTATAGATTGGTTTATAGAACAAGCCAAAGAGCATAATTGTGAAACAGGTATCTTTATGGGTGACTGGCATCACAATAGAAACAGTCTAAACATTACTACCATGGATGCTACTATCCGAAGTTTAGAAAAACTTGGTAAAGCATTTGAAAATTTTTACTTCTTTCCTGGTAACCATGACTTATATTATAAAGATAAGAGAGATATTCATTCAATAGAGTTTGGTAAGCACATTCCCGGCATTACTATCGTTAATGAAATTACTACAAAGGGTGATACTACCTTAATACCTTGGCTTGTAGGTGACGAATGGAAACGAATTCCAAAGATTAAAAGCAAGTATGTATTCGGTCACTTTGAACTTCCAACATTTTATATGAATGCTATGGTACAAATGCCTGATACTGGTGAGCTACAACCTGATCATTTTAAAAATCAAGAGTATGTGTTCTCCGGGCACTTCCATAAAAGGCAAGTTAAAGGATGTATTAATTATATAGGTAATGCTTTACCTCATAACTATGCTGATGCTTGGGACGATGAACGAGGAATGATGATATTCGAACACGGCGGCGAACCCGAATATATCAACTGGTGGAATTGTCCCAAGTATCGCACAGTTAAACTTTCAAGGTTACTAGATGAAAAAGATACATTAATTAAACCAAAGATGTATTTGCGAGTTACATTAGACTTGCCTATATCGTATGAAGAAGCAAGTTTTATTAAAGAAACATTTATTAATGAATATAATTGTAGGGAAATTACACTTATACCAAACAATAAAGACGATGAAATTAATACAGACATTGATATTACAAAATTTGAAAGTGTTGACCAAATTGTTGCCAAAGAAATTCAAGCTATTGAGTCAGACAATTATGATAAAGCAAAATTACTTAACATTTATAACCAGTTAGGACAAGATCGTGATTAAAATACAAGACTTAACTGTTAAAAACTTTATGAGTGTAGGTAATACTACCCAAGCGATTAATTTTAATAAGAATCAACTAACTCTTGTTTTAGGTGAAAACTTAGATCAAGGTGGAGACGATGCTGGTTCACGTAATGGTACAGGAAAAACAACAATAATTAACGCATTAAGTTATGCATTGTTTGGTCAAGCACTTACAAATATTAGGCGTGATAATTTAGTAAACAAAACTAATAGTAAAGGTATGTTAGTTACTCTAACTTTTGAGAAAAATGGAGAAAAGTATCATATTGAACGAGGACGTAAACCTAATTTACTAAAATTCTCTATTAATAATGAAGATCAAGAAATAACTGACGAAAGTCAAGGGGATTCTCGTAAAACACAACAAGATATCAATACATTGTTAGGTATGAGTCATGATATGTTTAAGCATATCCTAGCATTAAACACATATACTGAACCTTTTTTAGCATTAAAGAACAACGATCAACGTGCTATTATAGAACAACTACTAGGTATTACTATATTATCTGAAAAAGCAGATCTATTACGTGAGCAAATGCGTATTAATAGAGATAAAACTACTGAAGAGAATGCAAGACTAACTGCTATTCAAGATAGTAATGAAAAAATTAAAGAAAACATTGATCGTTTACAAAGTAGACGTAAGGCTTGGATAGCACAAAATAAAGAGACTTGTACTAAACTAGAAAAAGCAATTTATGAATTAGAACAATTAGATATTGATAGTGAACTAGATGATCATGAAAAACTATCTGAATGGACTGACTTAAACAAGCATCATACAAATCTTACAAAAGAATTAGCAACTGTTGAACGTGCATTAGAACAAGCAGATAAAAATGTACAAAAAATAGGTGGTGACCTTGACAATCTTGAACACGCTAAATGTTATGCTTGTGGTCAAGAACTACATGACGAAAAACTTGAATCATTAAGGGACAAGGTTCAACGTGATTATGGTGACGCACATACATATATGATTGAAATTTCTGAAAAACAAGAAAAGGTACAAAAGAAATTAAATGAAATTGGTGATTTAAGTAGAAAGCCTAATACTTTTTATGAAACAGCTAAAGAGGCATACGAACATAGAGGTAATGTTGAAAACTTAAAGAAAGCATTACAAGAAAAAGAAGAAGAAACTGATCCGTACCAAGAACAAATTGATGATTTAAAGGATACAGCTTTACAAGAAGTTAATTGGGACACTATTAACGAACTAAAATCTACAAAAGAACATCAAGACTTCTTATATAAACTATTAACAAACAAAGATAGCTTTATAAGAAAGAAAATTATTGATCAAAACCTTAACTACTTAAACAATAGACTTACTTTCTATCTTGATAGAATAGGTTTACCTCATTCTGTTAAATTCTTAAACGACTTAAATGTAGAAATTACACAACTTGGACAAGACTTAGACTTTGATAACTTGTCAAGAGGTGAACGTAATAGATTAATCCTTGGATTAAGTTTTGCATTTAGAGATGTTTGGGAAAGTTTATACCAACAAGTTAATATATTATTTGTTGATGAATTAATCGATAGCGGTATGGATACAGCAGGTGTTGAATCTTCGTTAAGCATATTAAAGAAAATGGGTAGGGAACGTAATAAAAACATATACCTTATTTCACATAAAGACGAATTAATGGGTAGAGTAACTAATGTATTAAAAGTTATTAAAGAGAACGGCTTTACTTCATATGATAATGATGTAGAGGTTATGCAGTAATGGATGATACACACGATTTAATAACTAAAGCATACTTAGAATACTATAAAGCTAACGAAAACTTTGAAATACGTAAAAGCGAACGTACTAAACGTGATGCTAGAAGATGGTTAAGCGAAATACGTAGACTATGCACAGTAAGACGTAAAGAGATCATGGCAGACCATACTGCCAAAAGAGAGGCTAGCAAAAATAATTCTGAGTAAGTATCTACATGGAGTGGACTTACCAGGGAAAAATCATTAAAGAACTACCAAAGGATTGTGTTGGATTTGTGTATCTTATTACAAATACAACCAACAATCGTAAATACGTCGGTAAAAAACTAGCTAGATTCAGAAAAACCCGGCCACCACTCAAAGGTAGGATAAACAAAAGAAGAAGTACAGTAGAAAGTGACTGGAGAGACTATTGGGGGTCCAGTGACTGGTTGCTAGAAGATGTTAATAAGCTAGGAAAAAACAAATTCACACGAGAAATACTACATTACTGTCCAAGTAAAGGCGTAACAAGTTATCTAGAAGCAAGAGAACAGTTTGAACGCAAGGTTCTAGAGACTGATGACTACTATAACGGTATTATTAATGTACGAGTAGGCGGATCAAAGGTTCTTAGAGAAGCTCTTAAAGGCAAATAATCAAATATAAGCAACATTGTTTGGTCGGGGTAGCTCGACTCACCTTGAAAGTGTACATTATGACATTTGGATTCTGGTGCGTTGCAAGGTTAAGCTAACTACAGGCTTAAAAGATGCTGGCTCTGAGAAAAAGCAACCAGCTCAGTAGATAACCCTGCTTGATAAGGGTTTAATACTGTCCGTAACTATTGCGAAGGCTAAAGTAGGGGGTTTGCGGGTTACCGCCTCCGTGCATTATGCAATCTTTTTTATCAAGATGGTACGCTCATCTCACATGATGGCTATTAAATGCTTCGTCCGGGTACGGGCGAAGTATGGCTCAACTATCTACATGATGCAAAAGTGCTTCGCACTTAATTCAACAGTTGAAAGAATAATGTGTTAGAGCGATAGCGAGAACACAGATCAACGCAGTTGATCTTAATGTAGTTCCGGATCACGTCCATAACGAAAAGCATCTTTATCATATACTACAACTTCTTCTATAATATATTCAGAATCTTTATTCGCGTCTTTTAACTGACCCATTACTTCAAATGCTTCAGCTTCTGAACTACAGTCCATTAGCTCTTGCTTTTTAGTAACCTTCTCTATAACCCTATATACAGTATGAGGCATAGTAATTATTTAATGGGGTATGTCTGAGGATTATAGCTAAATATAACTGACAGGGAGTATAACTATGAAAGTACAGCAAATTGTAAGTGAATCTAACGTTAATGAAGCACCAGGTGGCAACTGGGCTGGCAATTTAGCAACTAAAGTTGCATCAAAAATTGGTACTGCCGGGTCTAAAGCGGGTGCTCAAGGTAAATTAGACGCTAACGCAAGAGCTAAAGAACTATATACAGCATTTAGAGGGTATATGGGTAAAACTGGCGGAGATCCTAAGAAGCCTACAACAGATCAATTAAAAGATTTTATGGCTACACAAAAAATGCCAACAGGTAGATTGAATAACTTATCTGGCGTTTTAACAGGAAAACAAGTAGACGATATATTACAAGGTGCGGCACAAGACACTTTCAAAGGAGCGGCTGGTCAGGCGGCAGTTGGCGCAGAACAAGAGCCAGAACAAGCTCCTGGAGAAAAATGGGGAGCTCAGCCTGGTGCAGAAGCACCAGATCAAGGACAAGCTGGTGGAGGTGAAGCCCCAGCTGGTAAAGGTAAGATTCCAGTTAATCTACAAAAACAAATTGATGCTTTAAATCCGCAACAAAAACAAGAACTAGTTAAGTTACTATAGGATAAACAAATGAAACTGCAAGAAGTTTTTGCCTATAATTTAAAAACCCAACACATATTAAATGAAAGTTGGGACACACTTACAGAAAGCCAACGCATTTATCTTGGCAAAGCAGAACGTGAGCTATGGCCATTAATGGAACAGCTTACAAAAGTCTTTGAAGCAGAGCTTACCGCAGATCAAATTCAAACAATTTTCAAAAATGCTGAAACCCATGCAATGGATTCAGGCACAAACAGAACTGCAATAGGTAAAGCAGGCGATGTAGCAAAACTTCCTGTCAAATTAATGAAGGATCTTAATGATAAGATTAACGAACTTGGTAGAGCGGCACAACAGACTGGCCCTGTTCAAAACATAGATAAAAAGTTTGAAGACTTAAAAAACAAAATTGGATCTAAAGATGCAAAAATCGTTCAAGGTGTTAAAGCAGTTAGCGATTGGGCAAAAGCAAATCCGGGCAAGGCAAGTTTAGCAGTAGCTATCTTAACAGCCGCGGCGGCGTTTGCCACTGGTCCAGCCGGCGGTGCGGCAGTAGGTTTCTTATTACGTGGCACTAGAGATTTATTAAAAGGTGAAAAACTTTCAACAGCGACAGGTAAAGCAACTAAGATGGCGGCAGTTGGTGCAGGTATAGGTGCCCTTGGAGATGCTATTAGTGGAATGTTACCTGGAGAAATTTCAAATACATTTATTAATGATGCTTCAGGCGAAATTGATGTAACAAAATTATCTGCCATGGATGCAACTAGTATGGCAGACCTTGATGCTACTGCGGCCAACGAACTTATACAAACACAAGGCGCGATGCAAGAATTAATGCGATCACATGATCTTGATGCAGAAGCAAAAGAAATTCTTCAAGGTCAATGGGAACAAGTTAATGCTAAGATTATTGAACTCAATGGCGGTGGAAATGTAGTTGATGGCATTGACAATATGCAAGCCGAATTTGACATTGAAGGCACAGGTGCTAATATTGAAAAAACAACCTCAGGTCAAGAGATAGACGGATCTGAAATAGATGCAACTGAAGTTACAGCCGAATTAAGTGCAAGTGAACTTAATGATTTAGGTATTAATTCAGCTGACTTTCCTGATAACGAATGGTTAACACAAAATACACAAAAGTTTCTTGATGCTGGTATGACACAAGAACAAATTGATGCACTACAAGATGTACAAGGATTTGAAAGAGCAGTAGCTAATCAAGAATTTATGGGTACAAATATTTCAGCAGAGATGACATCTGAAATATCAACTGACAATATAAAAGTTGACGGTATTCCAGATGACATAAAAGTTGGTGAAACCTTTAAATCAGAGGTCTCAAAAACATTTGATGACGGAACTGTATACAGTGGTTATGTAACAACAGAAATTACAGGTGTTGATGCTAACGGCAATGCTGTATACAAACTAGTAGATGTACAAACAACGACGAATCCAATGAGTGATGAATTATCTAAGGCATTAGATGCTCTACCTGAAGAAATGCAAGATGAATTATTTGATAAAGTACTGAATACTGGTACAGCATCGGGTTCAATGGAAACAGCAATTGACAACACGACAGCAAATATTGTTAAAGCGGCGGCGGCAGTTGGAATCGGGGCAGGACTTGCAAAAGCAGATTTAAAATCCCAAGAGCCTAAAAAAGGTGATCAAGGCGAATTTGATTTTAGCCAAAAAGAAACTCCACAAGAAGCATATAAACAAGACCTACACAGAATGTTAGCAGAATTAGGTGTAAAAAAAGAGCCTGCATCAGGAACACAAATGGATTTAGGATTAGATAATCCTAATACAATGGGTGCAAAAGCAAAAAGTGCCTTAGGTGCGGCAGGTAAATGGGCTAAAGGTAAAGTAGCAAGTGGAGTAGCTGGCGTTAAACAAGGTATGAAAGATGCAGGAAACAAAGTTACTGCTAACAAACTTAACAAAGCCTGGCAAAAAGCAGGATCACCGATGGACACAGGATCTGTTGTTAATATATTAGCTGATGCAGGATTAAGCAACGATGATATAACAGCAATTGGAACAAATACTAAAGTTGATTTACCACCACCAACAACTGAAAAAGATCCAGAAGGTGTCAAACCTAACCAAGGAGAAGATAACGGAATTGAGAACGGAACTAAAGCAGATGCGTCTGATGGTAAAGAATATACTCAGTCAGGTGGAGAATGGGTTCACGGCGGAAAAAAAGCAACACCTGAAATAGCAAAAGAATTAGATGACCAAGTGGCACAACCTGATGATAACGAAACAGTTCCATCAGATGGCGGACAAGCTGGTGCAGAAGCAGGTACTCCTATTCCAAAAGGTACAAAGATAAAAGAGCCAGAGAGCCAGCGAGAATTTACAGCGGACGGGAATGGTGGTTGGATCCAAGCCGGTGGTACTCCATTAAAATCTGACCATCCGCTTAACAAAAAAATAAATGCAATAGCGGGATCCAAATCAGATACTGGTGCGGAAGCAGATCCTACTAAAGCAGGTGCAGAAGCAGATCCTACTAAAGCAGATCCTAAAACAGATACTGGTGCAGAACCAGAAGCAGGTGCAGACACTGGAGCAACACCCACAGCAGGTACAGATAAAACTGTAAATAATTTAGCAAACGCAATTACAAAAGCAGGTGTTGGAGATGAGGTTAAAGCACAATTACAAGGTGGTGGAACAGCAGAACCAGAAGCAGGTGGTGAAGTTAATTTACCACAACTTGCAACAGATCTTTCCAAAGCCGGCGTACAAAAAATAGCACGTGATCAATTAGTAAAACAGCAGACCGCTGATTACATGACTTAAAAGAAAGGCAAATGAGTCTTTTTAGTCGTTTCCATATTAGATTTAATTAATCTCACAAACTGTTCTCGATCTTCATAACTCGAAGCATACATTTCGTCAAGGGTTACACCTCCACGCATATACCAGCAATACTGAGCTAGTTCATATCTCATTTGCTTTGCCTCGTTATCTAAGTCTGCGACTTGTCTTAGGATTTCATCAAGAGGTAATGTTGAAATCCTTACGCGAAAAAATTTGACTGATCAAAAGATACAGGAACTTCGTAATGAGCGTTAGCACCCTGTTTTAGTTCTTCCTCAGTAGCATCCATCTTAATAGGTTCTAGAACAAATTTATTTCGTTCAACTTCTAGATGATTTACAATTGCAGTATAGAATTCTCTATCAGCATTTGCAATAAATTCTTCAATATGCTTTCTATCTACAACAATTTGATCTCCAACTTGAATTTGTACAATTGCATTTGTTACAGTCTCAACAGTTATACCTGTTAACTTTACAAAAGACTCATTAAATTTTACAAGTTTTTCTTCATCGTTCATATCAGCATTGTTAACTGTGGCAAATATTCTTTGTTCTTCAAAAGTTTTAATTGCAGTTTTTGTAAACTCTCTATAGTTTGAAGGACGTATAGTAATTTTCATATCGCTATGCGTTAACACATTTTGAAAGTCAACACCAGAAAATTTATCAATTACTCTTCTTAAATCTAAATCAAAAGTCTTTTCGATTACAGGATCAGTACCTGGAACTTTAGTAGTTAATTCTAATTTTTCACCATAAGTTGCCATTCTAATAGCGACTAGAATTGTATCTAAATCAATACTTGGTATATTCCAAGGATCTTTAATAGCTGGTATACAGCTTTTAATAACTTCTACAGTTGCTTGTCCATTTAATAATGCATCTGGCGTTTTAAAGACAAGCTCGTCTTTTGCCGTCATTGCATATACAGGCACTTCTTTATTTTCGGGCATTTCTAATGCACCAATAGGATAAAAAGCACCTTTACTAGGTAAAGATATATAAAGTTTAGGTTGTCTAAAATATTTTTGTAGTGGATTAGACTGAGCCACTTGAGGTTGGTTTCCACCAGGAGAAAGAGGTGTTGTCTGTGGTCCTACTGGAATACTCCCCGGCATTGTTATTTGATTAGCCATGTTTTTCTCCGGATAAATATATTAAGTTCATGCAAATATTTATAATGAACAGTTAACTTGGGTTTTAATTATGGTAGAAGTAACATATCGTGGCGGGAATATGGATGGTATTACTAGTAATGCCGCCTCTGAAGCTACTCTCGAATTACTAGTAAAAGCTATGTCCGCCAAGGGCGGTGGCAGTGGTGCTCAGGGTTTATATAATAAAGCCCAAAAAACAGGCACGGCCGAAATGAAGAAAATGGCAAAAGCCCAAAAAGAGGCTACTGCCGGTAAACAAGCCGAAACAAAAGAAGTCAAAAAAGTTACCAAAGAATTAGGATTTTTCAAAAAAGGTCTGAATACAGCTCTAACGGCTATGAACAATGCGTTCGCAGGTATAGGCGGCGCGGCTGGAGGCATGGTTAAAGAAGTATTTGGTGCCGGTACTAACTTATCAGACTTTTCACAACACTTAACAGGATTAGCAAAACAATTTCCAATAGTTGGTGGAATGGTTGGGGCATCAGCTCAAGCCTTAGTAAGTGTTATTGACAAACAAATTGATGTAACTAGACAAATAAACCAAGTTGGCGGTAATTTAGGTGAAGGCTTATTTGGCACACAATTAGCCGCGGCAGAGGCAAGAATGAGTATAGATAGTTTTGCCGCATTAATGGGTTCCCAATCTAAAAACCTTTCAGCAGTCTTTGGTGGTGCCACAGCAGGTATGCAACAATTCGCAGGGGTTATGAAACAAGTAAAAACAATGGACAAACAGTTTGCCGCTTTAGGTTATACTGTTGATGAACAAGCAGAATATACTGCTGAATATCTTGATTATGCTAAAGCACAAGGTTTACTAGAAGGCAGAAATAATAGACAACTAGCCAAAGGTGCTCAAGATTATATGTTGCAATTAGATCAGTTAACAAAAATTACTGGTATGTCAAGAAAAGAGGCCGCGGCGGCGTTAAAAGCACAAGCTGATGATAAACGATTAACAGCAATTTTACACAACATGGACGAAGGAACCAAAGCAAACTTAAATGCCGCACTAGCCCAAGTTGGCAATTTAAGTCCTGAAATGGGTGATGCAATGGCAGAACTTGTCGCTACTGGTGGTGTGCCGATTAGTGATATGGGTAAATCAATGATGCTATTGAATCCTAGACTAGGTGAGATGGCTAAAGGATTAAAAGATGGAAGTGTAAGTCAAGAAGCATTTGCAGATGAAATTAGACGTAGTCAAGAAATAGCTAAACATAGAATGAAAACTGAAGAAGGAGTAATTTCAGCTAGTATGGCTATGGGTGATAAAACACACTTGGCAACTTTAGCTATGGCACAAACAGGTAAAGTTGGTGGTGATTTAGCTAAAGCACAAGAAGATCAAAAAAAGCAAATGGAAGACGAGCAAAAACAAGTAATGAACTTCCAACAAGTTATTGTTGATTTGCGTAACACTATTATGAAAGAATTAATTAACAGTAAAATCTTTGACGAAGTTGTAAAAGTAATTGGAGATGTTACAACTTGGATAGGTAGTGAAGAAGGTATGATGAAAATTAAAAGCATCATAAAAAGCGTAACTGATGGAATATCAGGAATGATTACTTGGCTAAAAGAAACAGATTTTGGAAAACTATGGGACGACAATGTTAAAAAACCTCTTGAAAATCTTAAAGGTTTGCTTCCTGACTGGGTCAAAAATATGATTTTTGGTAAAGGTGAAAAAAATGCGGCAGTTGAAAAAGCTAAAACAGAACGTGCAAACTGGAAAGAAATTGAAAAAGAAATGGAAAGCATGGGTGTTACTAGTAAGGTAATGGCTGACGGCACAATTGTAACATTAGATGAGGTTAAAGCTAAAATTGTTGGCTTTGATAAAGAAATAGCAGATGCTGAAGGTGGTGAAGGTTGGTTTAAAACATTATCAGATAACATTTGGTTAGTAGGCGGAGCAGTTGCGGCCGTACTTGCCGCAGGGATGGTAATTCCTGTTGCTATCGCAGGATTGGCCCTTTTATTAAAATTATTTGCTAATGGTCCAACGGCAATTGGAGCGGCAGTTCTTGCAGGATTGTTTATTGGTACTGGGTATGCTATTAATCTTGCAGGTGAAGGAATTAAAAATGCTGGTGCAGGAGTTGATGCCGTTGCGAAAGCAATGAAAGACTTGTCTGAAATTAAAAATGTTGCTAATCTAAAAGAGATGGCTGGCATAATGGGCGACTTGTCAGGAGCATTATTAAAATTTGCTATAGGTGGAAAAATAGCAGATTTAATGGATGCAAAAGCATTACCAAATTTAGCAGAATCACTTAAAGCATTTGAAAGTGTTAATGCGTCAGCACTTGCTCAAGTTGGTCCAGGGATAGCGGCACTATATGAAGGTACAAGTAAATTTACTGGCGACGGTGCTTGGGAAGGTTTTTCTAAATGGGTCGGTAGCTTATTCGGAGGTGATAATAACTTCGAACAAATGGCTGAAGGCATTAAAAACTTTGAAGGCATTGATGGTACCAAACTAGCAAACTTAGGTGAAGGCTTAGGCGGCATAGCTGAATTTGTTAATAGTATTAATGCCGCTTCAGATCTTGACAAGCAAGTAAAAGCTGTTAGACAATTGGTAAAGGTAATGGAAGATTATACCAAACAGTATAATAAAATGAGCGGAGATATGCAATCTAGTTTCAATATGGCAGTAAACAATTCCGGAAAAGAGACTGTAGAAGCTCTTAATGAGTTAAATACTGTAATAAAACAATTAGTTTACGAGCAACAAGAAAGCAATAAAATTGGAAATAAAATAGTTGGAGCCGTTAACGAGGGTGGAGCTATAGGATAAGAAATGAGTTGGAAAAGATATTTTACACCAGTAACAACAAACGCCTCAGATACAGGGAATTATAGCCCGTTAGGTGGATCTACAAACTCAGGTCTTGGACCTGCTCAAGCAAATTATAGTTCATACTTACCTGATGTATATGTTGGTTCTCCAAATCGTGTTGAACGATATGGACAATATAATACTATGGATATGGATTCAGAAGTAAATGCGGCTTTAGATATCCTTGCAGAATTTTGTACACAAAAAAATAAGCAAAACAAAACTCCATTTATAATGGATTTTAAACAAAAAGCTACAAATTCAGAAATTACAGTTCTTCAACAATACTTACTACAATGGTCTAAACTAGAAAATTTTGAAACACGTATGTTTAGAATTGTACGTAACATTTTTAAATACGGTGATGCATTTTTTATTAGAGATCCTGAAACTAAAAGATGGTTTCATGTTGATCCAGCAAAAGTTTCACGTATAATTGTAAACGAATCAGAAGGTAAAAAACCCGAACAATATATTATTAGAGATGTAAACTTAAACTTTAGAGAAATGGTTGCTACAACTCCACACCAAACAACAGGTAATGTTACTGGCGGCGGCGCTGGATACTTACAAGGTGGAGTACGTGGATACGTTGGAGCATCTAATGCCACAGCAGGTAGCGGTAGTAGATTTATGAAAGAGATAAAAGAAACTGCCATTGATGCTGAAAATGTTGTACACCTTAGCTTATCAGAAGGATTAGATAACAACTATCCATTTGGTAACTCATTATTAGAAAGTATTTTTAAAGTTTACAAACAAAAAGAATTATTAGAAGATGCAATTATAATTTATAGAGTACAAAGAGCGCCTGAGCGTAGAGTATTCTATGTAGACGTAGGTAATATGCCAAGCCACTTGGCTATGCAATTTGTTGAACGTGTTAAAACTGACATCCACCAAAGAAGAATACCAAGTCAGACGGGAGGAGGTCAGAACGTTATTGATAGTGCGTATAATCCATTATCTATTAATGAAGATTATTTCTTCCCACAAACAGCAGAAGGAAGAGGTTCTAAAGTTGAAACGCTTCCGGGTGGCACTAACTTAGGTGAGATAGACGACTTAAAATATTTTACTAATAAACTTGTACGTGGTTTACGTATTCCAAGTTCTTACTTACCAACAGGTCCAGATGATGGACAAAGTAATTATCAAGACGGTAGAGTTGGTACAGCATATATTCAAGAATTACGTTTTAATAATTATTGCGAACGCTTACAAGGGTTAATAACAGAAGAATTTAATCAAGAATTTAAACGTTATCTTTTAGAAAAAGGTGTTAATGTTGATACAGCTATGTTTGATATTAGAATGCAACCACCACAAAACTTTGCCGCATATAGACAAAGCGAAATTGATAATGCAAGAGTACCAACTTATACACAAATGAGTGCTATTCCTTACATTTCAAATAGGTTTGCAATGAAACGTTTCTTAGGCTTAACTGATGAGGAACTTGCTGAAAACGAACGCTACTGGAAAGAAGAAAACGATGAAAACTTGACACCACCACCTACTGACGCCGCAGGCGAAATGAGAGGTGCAGGTATTAGTGGTGCAGGTATAGGTGCTGATATGGGCGGTATGGAAGCTGAAGCACCAGAAGGCGAAGAACCAGCACCAGTAGATGGCGGTAGTGCTCCACCACCAGATACAGCAACAGGAGGAGCACCTGGAGGAGGCGCGGCAGGCGGTACTCCACCACCGGGTGCATAAATAGTAATATGACAACGTTGAGAGAAATATTTTACTTCGATAAAGAGACACTTGAACCGATCGACAACAAAGAATACGATCCGGTTGACGACGAATCTATTGTCCAAAAAGATGATCTTCGTAAAACTCGACTAACATTACGTCAAATTAATAAGACACGCAAAGCGGCAGAACTTCATAAAGAGGAGCAAGAAAAAGAGCTACACTTCGTACGTCAAATGTACGGATTGGCGGCTAATGCAGAAGCGGCAGTCTAAACCATGTCCCGAGCAACTACGGCTTTCGTTATAGGTAACGGAACTAGTAGACGATCCATAGACCTACATCAATTAAAAAGAAATAAACCACCTGATAGTAAAATATACGGCTGTAATGCCTTATATAGAGAGTTTGAACCTGACTATCTAGTAGCTGTTGATAGTAAAATGGTTATGGAAATTAATCGTTCTGGTTGGCAACTTCATCACGAAGTATGGACTAACCCTAATAAAGCATATAAAGATTTTAATAAATTTAACTATTTTGATCCTAGTTTAGGATGGAGTACTGGGCCTACAACATTAAATTTAGCTAGTGAAGAAAGTCATAACAATCAAGATATCTATATTTTAGGATTTGATTACGAAGGACTTAATAACAAAGTTAATAATATATACGCAAATACAGAAAATTATAAAACATCTGATGCTACAGCTACATATCACGGAAACTGGGCTAGACAAACAGGTATTGTGATTCAAAAAAATCCTACAAAGAGATATATACGTGTAGCACTAGAAAGAGATTCTTTCTTGCCAGATAATTTAAAAGTGTGGGGCAACCTGCACCACATGACAGTCCAAGAATTTAAGGATCTGTTTAGGATTCTATAATCTTAATGTAAAACGGCCCGTTTTAGGCCGATAACCACGTACTTTTCTTGAAAAACCATAAATATTATACGACAGCCTTACCATATCTAAACAAACAGGAGGTTTTAAAATGGCAAACAAAAATAAATTTGAGCAAATGTTAGAAAAGCTCATTGCAGAAGACCGTGCTGGTGCGGAAGAACTGTTTCATGAAATAGTTGTTGAAAAATCCAGATCAATTTACGAAAAACTTTTAGATGACGATATGCCCGAAGTTGAAGTTGACGAAGCGGCGGATAAAGACTCTGAAGTAGACGAAAAAGAAGATACTGAAGCTAAAGAAGACGAAAAAGTTGACGAAAAAGCTGACGAAAAAGCTGACGAAGACGAAAAAGTTGACGAAAAAGCGGATGAAAAAACTGACGAAAATGAAAAAGAAGTTAAAGAAGAACTTGTTGACATTACGCCAGTAGAAGATGTTCCTACAGAAGGCGGCGACGAAATGGGCGGCGATCCAGCAGATGCTATGATCGGCGACATTGAAGGCGGCGACGACGAGGAAGGCGACGACGAAGGTAATGGAGATGAAGAAGATCTTGAAGACCGAGTTGTTGACTTAGAAGATGCACTTGATGACCTTAAAGCTGAATTTGACGCTATGATGGACGACAAAGACGGTGACGATGCCGGTGACGACGCAGAAATGCCAGACATGGGTGACGAAGAAGGTGGTGATGATGCAGAGGATGATGCTGATGATGAAGCTGATTCCGATCTAGAATCAGAAAAACCTGCATTTGAGAGCAAAGAAGCAGAAGCGAAAGCAGAAGCAGAAAAATCTCAAGCAGAGCTAATGCGTGAGTATGTGAATAAAATGGCTAATGAACCTAAAAAAGGTGACAACGGCGATAACACAAAATCACCAGTAGCAAGTAAAAATGACATGGGCGGCACAGCCGCTAACATTGCCAAAGGCGGAGAAGGCGGTGGTTCAAATACTGGACTAACTGGCAACAATGCTAAAGAAGATTCAGCTGGTAACGTAAATGTTCCAGGTGGAAAAGCGGCAAAGTCATTAAAAAATGATTCTAAAGGCCACGGTACCGAGAAAAAGGGAAAAGGCGAAGAAGGCGGAGCTAACACTGATTCAGTGATAGGTTCGTAATAGTGTTGGGAGACAAGGTGTTGCTCAATTTACGAGAGAACTTGACATACGACCAGGCTAAAATGGTCCTTGAGACTACCGAAAACGACAAGGGTGGAAAAGACCTCTATTTAAAGGGGATTTGCATCCAAGGTGGGGTTAAAAATGCCAATCAGCGTGTTTACCCTGTTACCGAGATAGGTAGAGCTGTCAATACACTCAATGACCAGATATCCGGTGGGTATTCTGTTCTTGGCGAAGTTGATCACCCAGAAGGCCTAAACATTAACTTAGACCGTGTAAGCCATATGATCACAGAGATGTGGATGGATGGACCAAACGGTTACGGGAAACTTAAAGTATTACCTACGCCGATGGGACAAATAGTACAAACAATGCTGGAAAGCGGAGTTAAACTAGGCGTCTCATCACGTGGTAGCGGGAACGTCACAGAAGACGGAACCGGACAAGTAAGCGACTATGAAATCATAACTGTTGACATAGTTGCTCAACCCAGTGCTCCAGGGGCATACCCAACCCCAATATACGAGCAATTACTTAATACTCGTGGGGGGTATAAGGCTATGAACTTGGCACGTGAGCTAGAAGGCGACACAAAGGCTCAGAACTATTTAAAGAATTCCTTGGTTAATATAATCAAGGGGCTCCAGTAATAAGGAGAATATAATGTTGGACGCACTGAAATCACTCTTTGAAAACAATGTAATTTCTGAAGAGATCAGAGCCGAAATTCAAGAAGCATGGGACAAGAAAATTGCGGAAACGCGATTGGAAGTTACCGCAGAACTTCGCGAAGAGTTCGCATCAAAATATGAACACGATAAAGCACAAATGGTTGAAGCAATCGATAATATGGTGAGCGAAAAATTAGCGGAAGAAATTTCCGAATTCACTGACGATCGTAAACAGTTAGCAGAAGCAAGAGCAAAATATGTTATTGCTATGCGTGAAAACGCAAATTTGCTAAAAGAGTTTGTGATGCAGTCTTTGAAAAAAGAAGTTTCTGAATTACACGAAGACCAAAAAGTTATGTCAGATAAGTTTGGCAAACTTGAGGAATTTGTTGTAGAAGCTTTGAGCAAAGAAATTGCAGAGTTCCACGAAGATAAGAATGACTTGGCTGAAACGAAAGTAAGATTAATTCGTGAAGCTAAAGAACATCTTAACAAAGTTAAATCAACATTTGTTGAGAAGAGTGCTAAATTAGTATCAGACGTAGTTGGAAAAGGACTTACAAAAGAAATTGGACAACTTAAAGAAGATATTGATTCTGCACGTAAAAATGATTTTGGTCGCAAAATTTTCGAAACGTTCGCTAATGAATACTCAAACAGTTATCTGAATGAGAAATCAGAAACTGCTAAACTTTTAAAAGTTGTTGACATGAAAGATGGACAAATTCAAGAAGTTAAAGCAGAGGCTGAAGAAAAATCAAAAGTTATCGCAGAGAAAGATGCAGAAATTTCTAAAATTTCTGATGCGGCTAAGAGACAAAACATCATGTCTGAACTAACTGCTCCTTTGAGCAAAGATCAGCGTGAAATTATGAAAGACTTACTGGAAAGTGTACAAACTGACAAGTTGCAAAAACAATTTGACAAGTATATGCCGGCGGTAATCGACGGGAAGACTCCAGAGAAGAAGAAGGCGACATTAACAGAATCAGAGGCAAAAGCAATAACAGGCAATAAAGAAGAATCTAACGTTAGTAGTGTAAGTTCCGAATCAACAAGTAACATTGTTGACATTCGCAGACTTGCAGGATTGAATTAAGGAGAAAACAATGTCAGAACTACTAGAAAATCGCTGGCAGGATACCAAAACCGCTCTTTGTGAAGGCCTAAGTGGCAATAAGAAAGCAGTGATGGCAAGTACTCTTGAAAACACACGCAAGTGGTTGAATGAGACTGCTACCGCTGGATCAACATCAGCAGGTAATGTTGCAACTCTAAACAGAGTTATCCTTCCGGTAATCAGACGTGTTATGCCAACTGTAATCGCCAACGAATTAGTTGGGGTTCAGCCTATGACAGGTCCAGTGGGTCAAATCCACACATTAAGAGTTCGTTACGCAGACGCAAGTGATGGTAACGAAGTAGGTGAAGAAGCACTTTCACCATTTAAGATTGCGGCGGCTTATTCAGGTAATGCCACAGACGCAACACCTAAAGGGGCGGCAACAGCTGGCCTAGAAGGTGCGGCAGGCAAACGTTTAAGCATCCAAATCTTGAAACAAACTGTCGAAGCAAAGACTAGAAAGCTATCAGCTCGCTGGACTTTTGAATCGGCTCAAGATGCTCAAGCACAGCAAGGTATTGATATCGAAGCAGAAATTATGGCGGCATTAGCCCAAGAAATTACTGCTGAAATTGATCAAGAAGTTCTTGCATCATTACGTGCTTTAGCAGGTACAACAAACCAACAAGCATACGACCAGAATGCTGTTAGTGGTACTGCAACTTTCGTCGGTGACGAACACGCGGCTTTGGCTGTGATGATCAACCGTGTTGCAAACACTATCGCTCAGCGTACACGTCGTGGTGCTGGTAACTGGGCTGTGGTTTCACCACACGCTTTAACTGTACTACAATCAGCTACAACTTCAGCGTTCGCAAGAACAACTGAAGGCACTTTTGAAGCTCCAACAAATACTAAATTTGTAGGAACACTTAATAGTGCAATGAAAGTATATGTTGACTCATATGCGGCTGATACTACAGCAGTACTAGTTGGTTACAAAGGAACAAGCGAAGCAGATGCGGCCGCGTTCTACTGCCCATACATCCCATTGATGTCAAGTGGTGTCGTGCTGGATCCTGATAAGTTTGAACCAGTTGTAAGTTTCATGACTAGATACGGATATGTTGAGTTAAACAACACAGCATCGTCTCTAGGTAATGCGGCTGACTACTTGGGTACAGTAACCATCGCAAACGTAACATTCTCATAATAGAGATTGATACAAGTGATTATGAAAGGGCGGCTTTATGTCGCCCTTTCTTTTTCTATTTTGGATAACTTAATCCACAAAAAAATTAAAAAAATCGTTGACTTTTAACTTAAAGATGTTATTATACATATAATACTTAAACGGTAGCTCTGTTTAAGTAGGAATTGTGCAAGGAAGAGCTTCTTACCAGAGGGGCGAACTTGACTGTACAGGGGTGGTACCCAGGGTGGGTAGCTGAAAGGCGCTTGTCCAAATCGACTTACCAGTCGGGTACAGGTTACGTGGTACAATAGAACGGTATCTGTGGACCATGTTTGGAGGTGTAACCAAGTCCTCCCAATTCCAACTAAAATGTCAATAACCGAAGATCGGCCCAGATCAGCACACAAACGCTGGTCTGGGCTTTCTCTTGATAAATACATACATGAGCATCGAGCCCTTTACATAAAGGGACTTATGGGGACAAAACCCCGTAAACTTAGAACGTTTAAAAGGAGAAACAAATGGGACGACCACTTAATAAAAGGTACTTTACAGATGCGGCAACAGGCGCAACTGCAAGTGCTAACGAAATCAAAGTAAATTTTCATAACGGAACAGCAGTAAAAGAAGGTACTATTATCAGACAAAAAGGATCTAAAAAATTCGTAGTTGCTGAAACAGGTGCCGCGGACACTGAGTTCACTTGTACATTAAAAACTGGCGTATTACCAGCGGCTTTAAGTGCTGGCGAAATGTCAATTACAGCTTTAGGTAGCGATTCAGAAACTTACGGAGTAGCTAAAATTACTGCACGTAAAGTTACACTTGCAAAACCAAGTGCAACTGGATCTAATGCATTAGACGGACTTGCACAATCATGGCAAATGGGATCAGCCGCATCTTCAGGCGTAGTTAGAATTGAAGAAGCAGGTGATGATGACGTTGCTAATAGTGATGACGACGACTTTACTGATGACGCATAACCACTAGTTTTTAGGATTGAATTAACTAGTAATGAAAGCCCGGACTTACGGTTCGGGCTTTCTCTTTATGTGATAAATACTAACAATAAGGAGTATATTAAAATGGGAAGACCTGTAAACAGTAGATTTTTTGGAGAAGGTAACGGAAAAATTCAAGTTACACGCCATTTTTTTACAGGACAATCAGAAGCATCGACAAAATGTTGGATTCTGTCTCAAAGATCAGTAAATAAATTTAAATGCTCCGATGGAACAAATACAGAAATTTTACAATTAGTAAATAAAGCCGCTGGAACACTAGCGGCAGGCGAAATGTCAATAGATGGTGTTACAGATGATTCAACAGTTGTTCAAATTACAAAAATTTGGAATAACAATTGTCAATATGAAGGTACAACAAAAGGAAAAATGGTTATAGGTGGAAGTGATGCAGGTGGCGAAGACGACGGAATCACTAATACTGTAACTGTTGATGGGCAATAATAATGTCAAAGCACGTTAATACAAGTGGAAATTATTCAATTAAAGTAGCCGATGCAGGCGTTATTAAACTTGATACAGGTCTTGCTGTTGGTGAAGTACAAGTAACAGGAAACCTAGTTGTTAGCGGAACAACTACTACAGTTAATTCAACTGAAGTAACTATTAATGATAATATTCTTGTTCTTAATTCAGGCGAGGCAGGAACAGGTGTAACATTAAATGAATCAGGTATTAGAATTGAACGTGGTAGTTTAGCTGATGTACAATTCCTATTTAATGAAAACATTGTTTGGAATGACCCAGTAAGTAACACAACAAAGACAGGTGCTTTTGTTCTTAAAGATGAATCCGGTGGTAACATTGGATTAGAAGTAAGAAGTATTAGTACAGGTGGCGGAGATTTATTTTTAATTAACGCTGGTACAGGTGTTGTAAGTGTTAGTGGTACTAATAATTATGAAACACAAGTTGATTCGCATGGTGATGATGCTCTTACAAATAAAAAATATGTTGATGATAAAATAACATCAGGGTTGGCAACAATAAACATTAAAAAAATTAGAGATGGTGTATCAACACTAACTGATGTTGTTGTCGAAGATACTGAAACTAATCCAGGTAATCCAAGTACTGTAAAAGTAACGGTTGATGGAAATAATAGTCACACATATTATAACAATAGATCAGAATTTCATGATTTAAGAATTTACGATAGTACAATTCAAACAACTGTTAGTACTGGCGACTTAACATTATCAGCACCAGGAACTGGTTCAGTTATTATTGATGATAATTTACATATTAAACCAACACCACATCCAGATGATGCTTTAGTTGATCCAGGTGCACCTACTGAAGGATTAAAGCTATATTCTAAAGCACCAGGAATAGGAAAAACTGGACTATTTTATGTAAATAGTAGTAACGTTCGGGACGAAATTTTAAGTAAAAATAGATCATTACTATTAAGTATGATCTTTTAAGGATAGGAAAAAATGGCAATAGCACAAGCACAATTGGCGGCAACAGACACAATATTAGTAACAGTACCTGCTGATAAATCCTATGCTATTACAACTATAATGGTATGTAATACAGCAGGGTATAATAGTAGTGGTACAAATGATACTTCTTTTGATTTACATTTTGTAAAAAATACAGAAGCTAAAGGCAATACTAATATGGTTTGTAAAGAACTTCCAGTTCCAGGTGGCGAAACATTTACATTTGATGCTGAAAAGATTATTTTAGAAACTGGTGATAAAGTTGTGATGGTTTCACAAGCACCTTTGAATTTAAGTGCAACTGTTAGCTATTTGGAAGTATAATGCGTTATCTAAGACGACAATCTACACAAACTCACGGTATTTTTGGTAATAAAGATATTCGTAGAGATATAAACGGACAAGTTGTTATGGATAGTACAGACATGATGATGGTTCCTAAAGGTACAGACGCACAAAGATTAACAACTCCAGTAGATGGCCATATAAGATATAATACAGATTCAGATGTGTTTGAAGCTCGTCAGGCTGGATCATGGGCACCTTTTAGACGCTTTGAACCAGCAACTATTGTCCAACAATCACTAGGCAACGGCGACGATGTTGAAACAAAATTCGGTCCGTTAACTAATAACGACACTTATAATCCAAGTCCTGCCGCGGCACAAAATCTTATCGTTCTTATCGAGAACGTATTTCAACTAGCAACTACAAACTATGTACTAGAACAAAATCCAGCAGGAAAACCAGCTGGTTGGTATGTAGTGTTTGGAACTGCTGTTCCAACAGGAAAACCCGTAACAGTCCTACATAACTTCGACAAGTAACTTCCGATAAATACTGTAAGTAGAGGGAAGTTATATGGCACAAGTTGCAAGAATCTCAGGTCCGCTATTAGCGGCAAATCTAAAAAGAACACAAGCTAATCTAGCCTTTGATACTGACTTATTATATATAGGTCATTTAACAGGTAAAATTGGTGTTAAAAAATCTTCCCCAGGAACTGAATTAGATATATTTGGCCAAACTAGTGCTAGTGAATTTAGAAGTGATACATTAACTGGTGGAAATCTAAAAGTTGATACATCGGGTGTTACTTCTATTACTGGCAATATTATTTTAGATTCTTTAGGAACAGTTCATGCAGATGAAATGCATACTGAGAAACTAACTTTTAATGACAACTATATAGGAAGTTTAGCTAATTCAAATATTGTTTTCGATCCTAACGGAACAGGTACTGTTAACTTTGTTAGTACAAAGGTTACTGGTGATGTTAGTGCAACTGGAAATATAACTATTCCAGGTGATATAACTGTTGGCGGAACAATGAACTTTGGTGACGCTGTAACAGATACACTTGACTTTGATTATGTCTCATTTACACAAGATTTAAAACCTCAAACTACTGATGTACAAAATTTAGGAAGTGCTAATTTAAAATGGAATAATGTAACTGTAGGAAAAGCTAGAATTGGCGACATTGAAATAGATAATGATTTTATATCAACTACAACACTTAATAATAATTTAACTGTTAGAGCTAGTGGTACAGGAAGTATTGTTATTGACCAGTTATCATTTAATGGACATAATATTTCTACTACCGACGCTACAGTTAATACTGGTGTTACTTCAGCTTTAAACTATACTATTGATAATCCAGATATTAATACAAGCCAAGTAGGATATGATTACTTTGGACAGAGTGTATCTATTGATGGCAACTATGCTTTAATAGGATCCAAAGAAGATAGAATAGATGGGGACACAATCAGCGGCGACGGTGTTGCATATCTTTATAATGTAACTACTGGTACAAAAATTTTACATATTTTAAATCCTGATAAAGATAGTTCTGCTAATTTTACTAATAGCCTTAGTTTAGATTCTACTAATGATAGAATGGTAATAGGTTGTTCTGGATATGATGACGGTGGTAATAATAATTCTGGTAGAGCATATATATACGACTTATCTGGTACTTTACTTCATACATTAGATAATCCAAACGCACAAACAAATACTACACATTATGATGAGTTTGGAGTTAGTGTAGCTATAGACGGTAGCTATTGTATTATAGGTGCTAAAAGTGAAGACGTTGGAACGACAGGTTCTAATTTTTGGAATTCTGGATCAGCTTATATTTTTAATGTTAGTACAGGTGCTTTAGTTCATACACTAGTAAATCCTAATGCATATGACACAAGTTATTTTGATGAGTTTGGTTGTGCAGTTGATATAGATGGCAACTATGCTATTGTAGGTGCTCAAGGTGAAGATTCAGCAAGTGAAAATAATGTAGGAAAAGCATATATTTTTAATGTTAGTACAGGTGCTTTAGTTCATACACTTGATAACCCTAATCCATTTTCTGGAGGTACTAATTTAGATAGATTTGGTAGCTCAGTTGCTATTAAAGGTAATTATGCTATTGTTGGCGCGGCTGAAGAATATAATGCGGCTGGAAATTTTAGAGCTGGAGCGGCTTATATTTTTGATGTAAGCACAGGTAATTTACTGCATACGTTAGCAAATCCAACTACTGATCAATCTGAATGGTTTGGATTTAGGGTAGATATATCAACTGATTATGCGGTTGTGGGTGCATATAATTATAACGGAACAAATACCGACGAAGGTGTAGTTCATGTTTATAATATTAGTACAGGTGCTTTAGCTCATACTATTAATAATCCTAATTCTGAAACAGATGCTGAATATGGTCGTTGTGCTATTGATGGTACTAAAATTGTATCATCTGCTTGGAAAAATAATACTGGTGGAACAAATAGTGGTCAAGCATATATTCACACATTATCGTTTACTACAGCAAATACTCCTCAGGATTTAAAAATTATGCCAGGTAGTGAAAATCTAACAATAAGTTCTGTACAGGCTTTAAGAGTACCAGATGGTACAGAAGCACAAAGAACTAACTTAAATCGTGATGTTAGGTACAATACAACTACTAATTTCTTTGAACTATTTTCAACTGCATATACACCATTAAGAGGTATATGGAGTGAAGATAGACAAACTTATGTATTAGCAAATGCTGATAATTCTTTCAGTTTTTATAATAATGGAGTTACAAATACAACATTAACAACTAATGGATTAGAAACTAATAAATTAATATCACAAAATACTGTAGAAATAGATGGAAATACTATCTCTTCTGCGACAACAAATGCTGACTTTACTTTAACTGCAACTGGAACTGTTAATATTGCTAACTTTAAATTTGACACAAACACTATACATAATACAGTAGGCGGAGCAATAAAACTTTCTAAAACAGGTAATCAAGGGTATGTTCATTTTGATACAGTATATGGAACAGTTATTCCTGCAGGTTCAACTGCACAACGTCCAGCTGGTGTTTTAGGGCAAACACGCTTTAATACAGACCTAGCTTATATGGAATCTTGGGATGGTAGTCAATGGGCCAACATCGCAGGAGCAGGCGGTGGTATCACTGAACAGTACATGGAAGAACTAGTTAATATATACACCATTGCACTCGCATAATTTCCAAAAACGATAAATACAAATGTCATAGTACAAGACCAATAAGAGGAGAGAGACCTCTTATGTATTATGGGACATACTGCGGTTAACCGGCAATGATATCTAGGTTAGAGGGACAGGATCCCCGTATTAGGAGAAAATAGTGGCTGTAGGTCGTATATCAGGTCCGCTACTAAAGGCAAATCTCATCAGAAACGGTGTGGATTTAGCATTTGAGACGGATTTACTTTATCTGGACGTTAATAACGCTCGGGTGGGTATCAAAACCGCTAGTCCTCAATACGCACTAGACATCAACGGAACTACAAGATCAACTGACATAGTAACAACAGGAACAGCATTTATCGGAGATGTACGAATTTCTGGTAATACTATTCATACTGTTGATAACGTACTAAACCTTACAACTGTTGGCACAGACAAAGTTGTTTCATTAAAAACCTTTGAAATAGATGATTTAAGATTTGATACTAACGTAATTTCTACGACTGTATCGAATTCAAATATTGACATTATACCCAATGGTACAGGTGAAGTTGATATTCAAGCAAATACTAATATTACTGGCAATTTAGATGTAACTGGAAACGTTACAGCTACAGGAGATGTTACTGTAGGTGGAAATGTAACACTAGGTGACGAAAGTACTGATACGATTAATATTGTAGCTGGAATTACTAGTGATATTAAACCGGCAGAAACAGCAAAATATAATTTAGGAACAGCAACACATCGCTGGAATAATATGCACGTTTCAAGTGCATATATTGACGATATTCAAATTGATACTGGTATTATCCAAAATACAGTATCTAACGCAAACTTAGAATTACGTACAAACGGATCAGGATCAATTATTATTGATGACTTTGTCATGAAAACCAATGTCATACAAACAGCAACTAGTGATATTACATTAACTCCTGGTAGCGGAATAGTTGATATTAACACTACAGGGAGTGTTAGAATTCCAGCAGGAACAACAGCTCAAAGACCGTCAGTTCCAGCAGTAGGAATGATACGTTATAATACAACTACACAAAGATTTGAAGGTTACGATGGTAACTGGATTGTATTAACAGGCGTATACGATTTAGATGCAGATACGTATATTACAGCAGAATTAACACCGGGTGCTAATGATAATATTATTAGATTTTACTCAGCAGGAAATGAAATTGCTAGTATTACACAAACAGAATTTAATGTATCAAAACTTAAGGTAGATGACATCCAAATTGATGGTAATACTATTAGTACAACAACGACAAACACAGATTTAAATTTAACACCAAACGGTACAGGTGGTGTTAACATTGACAATATTAGGATTAGTGGAAGTGAAATAAATAACACAGTAAGCGGTGCGGCCACTAGATTCACTGGTGCAGGTACTGGTTACGTAGAAATTGTAGGAACAGAAGGTGTAGTACTACCAGTAGGAACTTCAGCTGAAAGGCATCCAAGTCCACTAATAGGAATGACACGTTGGAATACTACAGATTCGAGATTAGAAATATATGATGGAACAAGTTGGGATTCAGTTGCAGGAACATCTGGATCAGTTTCAACAACAGATGCTGAAAATATAGCATTAGAAATTGTATTAAGTTTAGGATAATATAGATGGCAACATTTTTTAAAAATAAAGTAGTAAAAAACATAGGAACACAACCCGTTGAAATTTTTACTGTACCTGCGGCTTCTAAAGTTACAGGTATTGGGTTAAGCGTTGCTAATCTATTAGACGGAAATACACGAGTTAGTATTACAGTTAAAGATGATACTAGTGTTACAGGATATTATGTTAAAGATGTTATGATTGCCCCGAATGCAAGTTTAAGAGCAATTAACGGTGGTGAAAAATTAATTATGCCGGGAGATAATGTTTTATATGTTCAGGCAGACCAAGATGACGCAGTTGATGTTATCTTTAGTTTTGTGGAGATTGTATAATGAGTTTTAGTTATGTAGGTGATGCACCTTTATCAAGACAAACAGGTGAACGTTATTTTTATGCTTTGCGTAGAGATGATGATGGACAATTGTTTATTGCTAAAGTTGATGTAGCATCTCCAACAGATGCTGTACAAATTAATAAACCAGGTGGAACAAGTGATAACTATCCTGACTTCCAAGATGGTGCTGATTTCTTTGAAGGAAGAAATCCTAATCATAATTTAGTTTATGAAAACTTAAACTTTGAACAAATGCGTTGGGATGATAAAAACATTTATTATTTTGTAAACGCTGAAGGTGAATTTGTTTTAAGAATTAATACACCTTACACTTATGCAACCGGAACATCAGATGAATTTAAGGATGACCAATTTATAACAGGATACTAAGATGGCTGAATTTAATATTGCAAGAATAAGGTATACATGGAAAAATTACTGGACAGGTGCCACGACTTATGTCAAAGATGATGTAGTTCGTGTAGACGGTAATACTTATATCTGTATGATTGGTCATACTTCTGATGCAACTACTTTCCTAACTGATTTAAATTACACACCGAAGTCTAGATGGTTATTACATACTGAAGGTTATGAATGGAAAGGTGATTGGTCACCACAAACAAGATATGTTAAAAACGATTTAGTAAAATATAGCGGTGTTATTTATAGAGTTTTAACTGAACACCTTTCAGGCAATACTAGTATTGCTGATGACCAAGCTAAACTTATAGCTTATGCAAAAACACCTAACTGGCGTAACGAATGGTTACCACTAACAACATATAGAATAGACGATGTTGTACGTTACAATGGATATGTTTATCAATGTATAACAGAACACACATCTTCAACTACAATTAGTGGACTAGAAGTTGACCAAGCTAAATGGTCTATTAAATGGCGTGGTGATAACTGGCGACAAAATTGGAACATTAATACAAGATATAAAAAAGATGACATGGTACGTTATGGTGGTATAATTTATCGTGCAGTAACAGGACATACTTCTGCCGCAACATTTAGTTTAGGATTAGAAGACGATCAAGCTAAATGGGAAAAAGTAATTGATGGTATTGAATGGGTTGGCCATTGGCAAAGTGCTGATGACTCAACTGGTACTAGATATAAAGTTGGCGACATCGTAACATACGGACCAACATTATGGCGTTGTAAATCTGCTCATACTTCAGGAATAGCTTTTGCTGAAGATAAGTTTGATATATGGATGCCTGGATTAGGTTTTGAATCAGTATGGGAGTCTACTACAACATATCAACCAGGTGATATTGTACAATATGGCGGATATACTTATACGTCAATGACAAACAATACTAACTCTGCTCCAAGTGTTACAGGTGTATTTTATGATGGAGAAAGTTTACAAGGATTATACGATTGGGAATTATTAGCCACTGGCTGGAAAATGACTGGCGAATGGGATAATTCAACAGCATATAAAACAGGTGACATTGTAAGAAATAAAGGTTGGGTCTATATTGCAGTTAAAGATAGCACAGGACAAGAACCTGATTCACTAGATCCAGAACATCGTTCATATTACGATCCAGGTGAAACTGCAGGTACTAATAGCACTCCTACGTATTGGCAAATTGTTAATACTGGAAGCTATTATAGAGGTGAATGGATTGGAACAGCAGGAACAGTTTATGTCTTAGGCGATATTGTTGTTAAAAGTAGTACTACTTGGATTTGTGTACAAAGACACGAAAGCGATGATTCAACACTTGTTACACCTGATTTAGATGCAACAAATAGTTACTGGAAAAAACTTATCCAAGGTTCTACAGGTAACGTTTTACAATATAAAGGTGATTTAAGAACACACGATGGTAGTGATACTGTAAGACTTCCTATTGGTAGTCCTGGCGCGGCATTAAAAGTTAATGCGGCAGGTGATGCTCCAAATTGGGAAGGTTTAGGAGAAATAAACAAAGTTTATTTTGTTTCGCCTTCAGGTAAAGATGCTATAGGTAATGGATTAAGCATTAGTGCTCCATTTAAAACAATGAAATATGCTTGTCAGTATATTTTGGCTGACGAGGCAAATAGAGCTCCAGGAACAATTTTTGTTGCAACAGGAGTATATGAAGAAATTATACCTATTAGTATTCCAGCAGGGATTACTGTTTGGGGAGATGAAAGACGTTCTGTAACAATTAAACCTGCCGCAGGTTATGAAGATAAAAATATGTGGTATGTTAGAAATGCTACAGGAATTAAAAATATGACTTGTTCTGGGTTAACTGGTTCATTAAGTGCTAAAGATGTTTATGGAACATCACGTCCAACTGGAGGTGCATATTTTTCATTAGATCCAGGAACAGGCCCTGCAGACACATCAGTATGGATTACAACTAAATCCCCATATATGCAAAACATTAGTTCATTTGGAAATGGTGTTACTGGATTAAAAATTGATGGTACTATACACAATGGCGGACTTAAATCAATGGTTGCTAATGATGTAACAAACTTTTTAAGTGATGGTATTAGTGTATGGCTTCACGGCGATGCAAGAGCAGAACTAGTTTCGGTGTTTACATATTTCTGCCACATAGGATATCTATGTACTGACGGTGGAAAAATTAGAGGAACTAACGGAAATAACTCTTATGGAACATTTGGTTCCGCGGCAATTGGTACACTTGCAAGTGAAACACCAATAACTGCAAAAGTAGATAATAGATATTACGGAGCAACGGCTCCAGAAGTGTATAACAATGCTGATAAAATTTTTGCTATAGGTTACACTCATGCGGGACAAGATTATATTAATGCAAATTATACTATATCAGGTTCAGGTTTAAATGTAGCTGTTGATAACACATTTACAGAAAAACGTAACGGTGGAATTAGTGAAATTAGATTATTAGATCCAGGTGATTCTACTGCTTCAGGTGGTAGAGGTCATTTAAGTGGTGTAAGAAACTCTGCACAAAGTGGAGATACTATTTCAATTACACTTGCCCAATCAGATGTTAATGATGCTTCACACTATGCCGGTAGAGCATATTTAACATTTGATAATATTATTACCGCTGATGCAAGTCGTCCAGAAGGAACATATAGTAATGTTCCAGCAACTTCAGATAATCCTCTAGCATATATTCCGCAACAAGCATTTTCAATAACTGTTGACGGAGCAGGAGCAGTAACAAATATTACACCATTAGACGGAAGTCATAGTCATAGGGTTGGTGATACAATTACAGTTTCAAATATTAACCTTGGTAACATAGGCGGAGTACCTGATGTAACATTTAAAGTTGCTAGTGTAACTCCTGGTATGAGAATTTATTTAGAAGAAGGTAAAGGTAGAGGACAATATGCATTAATAGATGAATATTTTCCAGCAACTAAAAAAATTAATGTATTAAGAGAAAGTGATGGCAAACGTGGTTGGGATCACATTGTTCCAGGTTGGACAATTGCAACTGTATTAGATGGAACAACAACTTATAGAATTGAACCTAGAGTTACTATAGTTGATCCAAGTTATTCAACAGAAGTACGTAACACAGGAATTACAGGACAATGGATAGCGGCTAGTGGACACGGAGATACATTAGTTGCATTTACCGATTCAAGTGAAAAAGCTGTTTATTCAAATTTAGCAGGTACGACTTGGACAACTGCGGCAACTGATACTGATTGGGTCCAACCTAATTGTGTATTAAAATCTAAAGGTAAATTAAAATATTATATTGCTTTAGGTAATGGCGGTTATGCTAACTTGTCTACAGCAGGTACAGCCTGGGGTTCAACACCTTATCCTATTGCTTCAGCAAACTATGTTGATATTTGTGAAGGACCACACTCTTCAACAGCAAGTACAGTAATTGCTATTGCAGACGATAGTAATAACGTACAAGTTTCTGTAAGTGATGGAACTACTTGGACAGCTAGTCCTATTACAGGAGCAGGTACAGGATTTAAATGGATTGCTTACGGTAACGGTAAATGGTATGTTGTTAAACCAGACGGTACAGCTTGGTTTAGTATTAACGCTGGCGGGTTTGGATTAAGTTGGGCACAAGACAATAATGTTTGTCCTTCAACTTATACTGTAACAGGGTTTACATATGGTAATGGAAGATTTATAGCATCTTGTAAACCTAATGGAACTTTTACAGCACCTTTTGATCCTTCAACAACAATGATTAGTGATGGATCATCAACTACAAGTGCAACGTTTGGATTATCATCAACGTTCTTCTTTAGTTTTACAGATGCTTCAACTACTGCAACAAATTCAGTATGGTACGAATCAGATAAAACATTAATTCTTGATACTGATGATTGGGCAGTTGATTACCAAGATGGATTATTTGTAGCATCAAGTACAGCTGGTAAAATAAGAACAGGTGATGGCGGTCATGTATGGATGGAAAAAACAAATCTTACACCAGGAACTGCTTTTAGAACTAATAATAGAGGGTTTACAACATCAAAAGGACCAGGTTGGTGGTTATTAGATACAGCTTCGCAGGCTACTATAACACATTTAAAATTTGGAGCAACGCCTAAAATTAGAGCAATTGTTGATACAGGACGTATTACAAAATTCTTAGCAACAGAACCTGGTAGTGGTTATGATTCAGCATCACCTCCAAGTATAACTTGTGCTGACACACAAAAAACAGAAGACGCAACAGTCTCTATAAGAATTAATAATGGAGTATTAGGTCAACCACACTTTAAAAATAGAGGTGCTGGTTATACGAAATTTAATGCTGTTACAATTACAGGTGACGGGTTTGCAGATCAATTCCAAACCGGTTTACACATTATTGTTAAAAACTTAACACTTTTACCAGGACCTGGGGACAACTTAACATTTACAAGTATTAATGATGTAATTTATAAAGTTGGTTCAGTTGAATTATTATCTGGAGCAGTACCTAATGCTACTGCAAAGATTTCACTTGCACCTACTATGGGTAATGCAGAATCACCAGTACATGAAGAAGATATTATTATCAGACAACGTTATAGTCAGGTTAGATTAACAGGACATGATTTCTTAGATATTGGTACTGGTAATGAAGTTACTACAGATTATCCAAAATTATATGTTGAAGGATATTCTTCAGTTTATCCACCAGAACAACAAAACGAAACTATTGAATATGCAGGTGGACGAGTATTTTATACTTCAACCGACCAAGACGGTAACTTTAGGGTTGGTGAATTATTTAAAGTTGAACAAAGTACAGGTATTGTAACAATTAATGCTTCACAATTTGATTTAACTGGACTAAAAGAATTAAGATTGGGTGCTCTTATTGTAGGCGGTACACAAGCAGTTATTAGAGAATTTTCAAAAGAATCAACATTTGTTGCAAATTCAAATAATATTGTACCAACACAAAGAGCTATAGCAACTTATATATCAAGTAGAATAAGCGGAGGTGGATCAAATGTTGCCGCTAACGCCGTACTAGCGGGTACTGTTAAATTACACAATATAAATCAACTATCGCATACCGCAGGCGGAACAATTATGGTTGATTCAATCATGAATATGCGGGGAGTGAGTGGGGCACCATTAGCAATGGCATATTTTAACAATGGAATATTTTCAAGTATGTTCCAGGAATTATCTGAAGATCCAGAGGGGTATTATGATATGGGAACGGGAATATAAGGATTGGAATGATATGATAAATACTAACAATATGCATTTAGGAAGAAAAAATGGCTGAATTTAAACTAGGAAGAATAAGGTTTGTATGGAAGGGTGCTTGGGTATCTAGTACCGTTTACTATAAAGATGACATTATACGTCATGGTGGACGTACATATATTTGTATTTCTGGACATACAGCTTCAGCGTCATTTACAACAGACGAAGCTACTAAATGGCAGAAATTTACAGATGGAACTGAGTGGCAAAGTACTTGGACATCAGGAACAGCTTATAAAGTTAACGATATTGTAAAATATGGCGGTTACTTATATGTTTGTAATACAAGTCATACTTCAGAAACTCCAGGTGGAAAATTAGAAACTGATCAAGCAAAATGGGATTTATTTGCTGAGGGATTTGATTGGAAAAATGATTGGTTAGTTGCTACACATTATAAAGTTAACGATATTGTAAAATATGGTGGAACACTTTATCTATGTACAGTTGCACATACATCTTCAGGATCATTTAATTCAGATGAAGACGGATTAGAAGCAGACGCGGCAAAATGGGATACTTTTGCACAAGGGCAAGACTGGAAAACAGACTGGGCACCTAATACAAGATATAAAAAACATGATGAAGTAAAATACGGTGGACAACTTTATATTGCTAACCAAGGACACATTTCCGGAGCCGATGCGGCAGAAGGGTTAGAAGTCGACCAAACTAAATGGGATTATTTACACAAAGGTATTGAATACAAGTCAGTTCACTCTGCAACAACAAGATATAAAGCTAATGATGTTGTTAAGTATGGAGGCGGACTTTGGATTTGTCAAGTAGGACACACATCAACAACTAATTTAGCGGCTGACGTTACAGCAAACGGTGTAGCGGCAACTGTTGATACAATTAGTGGTGCAGACGTGGCAAGAACAGCTGGAACTTATAATGATGTAACAGGTACATCAAGTGGTTCTGGTACAATGACACATACAAGATTTAATGTTGTTGTTGACAGTAATGGTGCTTGTACAGTTACACTAGTTAGTGGTGGTTATGGACACACAGCAACTGATGTAATTTCGATTCCTAATACACAAATTGGTGGTTCAGGTGCAACACTTACATTTAACGTTGCAACAATTACTACAGCAACACGCTGGTTAGAGTTTGTTGCAGGTTTAGAATTTGAAGACAGTTGGTCTAACGCAACAAATTATCAACCAGGTGACTTTGTAACCTATGGTGGTTATTCTTATATTTCAAAAACAAATAATAGTAACGTAGTACCATTTGGAAACACAGCTCATTGGGATTTATTTACAACAGGATTTAATTTACAAGGCGACTATGATAATGCTACTGCTTATAAAACAGGTGACGTTGTTAGAGTTGGTGGTTACACATATCTTTGTAAAGCAAACTCAACAGGTAACAGACCACCTAACGCAACTTATTGGGACAGATTAAATTCAGGTATTTCTTGGAAAGACTCTTGGACTAACGGAACATTTTATGATGCCGGCGATGCTGTTAGAGGTATAGGTAATAACAATTCTTATATTTGTAAATTAGCACACACGGCTGATCAAGTTTCTGCACAAAACAGACCAGACCAAGACGTAGCAGGAACTTATTGGAATTTATTAAGTGGCGGTGTAGAATCAGGAAACTTAACAACTGCTGGTGACATAGTTTACTATGGCGGAGCAGGACCAACAAGATTAGGTATAGGAACTGCTGGACAAGTTCTAAAAGTTAACGCGGCAGGTGATGCTCCTGAATGGGCATACTTCGGCCAAGTTGAAGGTGTTTACTATGTAGGACCAAATGGTGCTGACGGTGTTGCACCTATAGACGGTGTTACACTTGATAAGCCTTGGAAGTCTGTTAGATATGCATTGAACGAAATTAGAAAAGGTCCTAGAAATGTAAATGCTTGTACTTTATTAAAACGTAATAAAGCATTTATTAGTGAAGAAGCTGGTATACAATATGTTGCTTGGAAAATAGCAAATAACTCAGCACCTTTTAGTACAGGTTATACACACGATTCTGCAAAATGTAAACGTGACATGAATATTATTATTGATGCATTAATTTATGATGTATCACATGGTGGCAATAGACGCTCGAGAGAAGCGGCATTATCATTCTTTACAGATGCAGGCGCAAGTTATATTTCAGGACAAACAACACAAACAGTTGATGTAATTAATTACATGGTATCAATAATTGATACTACTATTAGAAATTTAGCACCAGCAATAAACTATCAAAATTTAAATGGTGTTGGATCTCCGATTTTAAGAAAAACAGAAACAAATAGTGCTGAAGAAGGTGTTTATACAACAATACAAACACTAGCGGCAATTATTACTGATGCTATTACGGCAGGTAATACTACTGGTGTTCCAAAAGAACAAATAGGTTATAATACACTTTTTGTTAAAACAGGAATTTATAAAGAAACATTACCAATGATTGTTCCAGAAGGAACAGCAGTTGTTGGAGACGAATTACGTTCAACAGAAATTAAAGCATTAACGTCAGGAGATTCAATAACTTCTAACGCTCATGCAACATTAACAATGCAAGGATTAGCACATATTAAATCTATTATTGATAATGTTATTCTTAATACTTCAATTACAAAAACACCAGCAGGTGCTCACTTAACAATGAATAACTTGGGAGCCGCTGATGGAAGTAGAACAGCAGGAACTTATAATGGTGTAACAGGTACATCAAGTGGAGCAGGTACAGTTGGAACATTTAACATTGTTGTTGATGGATCAGGTGCTTGTACAGTTACAGTTGCTACTGGTGGATCAGGACATACTGTAGGACATACAATTACGATTGCAGATGCTAACTTAGGTGGTGGCGGAGCGGCGGCATTCACAATGGATGTTGCAACTATTGCCGCAGGTAATACTAAAACACAAGACACAGCATTACCGGCAGGATCAGCCGCGGCTGGTACACAAGCACAAGCATTACTCCAAGATAGTTCTGATAAAATTAATTTTGAAGTATTTGGTAGTGGTACAGCGCCACTAGTAACAGGTAAAAGCGGTAGAGATTCAACACAAGGTTATGTTGATGCAAGATTACGAATACTTGAAAATTTAGATTTTATTGCTGAAGAAGTTGTTGAGTACTTAAAAACAACTCATACTAGTACTTACGATTTTACTAAAGATGCAAAATGTAAAAGCGACATGAAAGAATTTTGTTATGCTGTTATGTATGACTTAGAACATTATGGAAATTATAAATCAGTTCTATATGGAACATGGTTATCTAATGCAACTAATGGATGTCAAAAAGAAAATATGTTCTTAGTACAAAACGGAACTGGCGTAAGAAATATGACAGTTAACGGATTGTCAGGATCATTAGGTTCTGCAAACTCTTATGGAACTAAACGTCCTGATACTGGTGCATATATTTCGTTGGATCCAGGTTGGGGTACAAATGATAAAGCTACTTGGATTACAACTAAATCACCTTACATACAAAACGTTACAACGATAGGTGAAAAATGTATTGGTGCTAAAGTTGATGGTGACTTACACGCAGGTGGTAACGATTCAATTGTTGCAAATGACTTTACACAAATTATTAATGATGGAATAGCAATTTGGGTTACTAACTTAGGTAGAGTAGAACTTGTTTCGGTCTTTACATACTATGGACATATTGGTTATCTTGCAGAAGCAGGCGGAAAAATTCGTGCTACAAACGGAAATAACTCTTATGGAGATTTTGGTTCAGTATCAGAAGGCGTTGACTTAACTGAAGAATATGTTAACGCATACGTTGACAATAGATCATATCAAGCAATCATTGGTAATATTATTGTTGACAATGCAAAAATTATTGCACTTGAATATACTAATGCAGGACGAGATTATGTTCCAGGACAAACAACTTATACATTCTCAGGAGACGGTTATGGTATAGCAGGCGTAACTCCAGTAGTTGTTACTGGTGGTGTTATGCAAGTTAGAATGACAGGTACATCTGGTACATTTGGTGGTGCAGATTATGTTACAGCAGGTAATACAATTCAGGCTGGTAATGCTACACAAGTTACAATATCAAATACTGACGTTGCTATTAGTTCAGCATACGTAGGAATGGCAATTGTACTTACAAGTGGTAAAGGTGCAGGACAAGTTGGATATATTGATACATATAACGCGGCAACAAAAATTGCTACAGTTAAAAAACCAAGCGATGATACTGCTGGTTGGGATCATATGATTAGTGGTACAGCTATTGAAACATTACTAGACAATACAACAACTTATAGTATTGAACCAAGAGTAGTTTTCTCAGCACCAACTGGTGACGGATCAACTGCAACTTCAACAGCTAAAGGTAGAGCAAAAGTTGTAGATGGAAAAATTACAGAAGTTAGAATTTATGATCCAGGTACATCTTATACATCAGCACCAACTTGTACATTTACAGATCCTAATAATACAGCAGATGCACCATTAGAAGTTTATATTGGTGATGGTGTATTAACACAACCTACATTTACTGATGCAGGTTCGGCTTGGACAACTGCAAGTGCTACAGTAGTTGATGCAGGAACAACTAAAAATATTACAGGCGTAACATATACAGCTAATCCATTTGCTGAAACATTACTTGTAGCAAATAAAGAATACGTTAAAGATGAAGTTGTTGCTTGGATTGATAATCAGATTGCAGGCGGCGGCAACCCAACTTTATGGGACGGCTTTGTACACGATAAAGTTAAATGCGAAAGAGACATTGGTTACTTAATTGATGCATTCGTTCATGACTTAAAATACGGAAGTAATAGAGAAACAGTTAAAGCCGCTAAAAAATATTGGATAGGAACTCAATTTGTTGGAGGCGAAGCACCTCAGATAGTTGCCGCTTACGAACAAATGAGAACGATTTTATTAGACTTTGTTTTAGATAATACAGCATATAGTTCTTTACAATCTGTAACTACACAAACTACTAATGCCAACGATGGTGAAGCAGTAGCACAAACTAGACTTGGTGAATTAATTAGTATTATTACACAAGTTGTTACACATGGACTTTCAGTAGTACCAGGACACGGTAGTGATGGTATTTTAGATATTACTGTAACAGGCCATAATATTCCAGGTAAAACAAAAGTTGCAATTTCTGGTGTAACAGGAACTAATCAACTAAATGCTAATAGTTTTTATGTTGGTGTTGTAGATGTTAATACTTTAAGATTATATATTGATGAAAACTTATTACACCCAGCAGTAGGAACTAATTACTCTGCATATATTTCAGGAGGTATTATTACTTACGGTGGTGGATATAGAGACCAAAAACAAGATGGAAAATATCTCCAAGTTGAATCAATGTTATCAATTCCACAACCTGGATCAAATGTTGAATTTGCAAGTGTACCAAATACTTGGTTTAAACTTGTATCAGTTACAAACTTAACTGGAAGTAATCCTTACTCAGCATTACTACAATTAAGTCCAAACGTAGAAATTCCAGATTCTCCAGCACATGGTGAAGTGTTAACAATTAGAATTAGATACAGTCAAGTTCGACTAACTGGACACGACTTTTTGGATGTTGGTACTGGTGATTTTACTAGCACAAATTATCCAGGAACGCCAGCTACACCATCAGATCAAGCAGATGAAACTAAAGAATTTGGCGGCGGGCGTGTGTTTATGACGTCAACTGACCAAGATGGTAACTTTAGAGTTGGTGATTTATTTACTGTTGAACAGGCAACAGGTATTGCTACGCTAAATGCTGATGCATTTAGTATTTCAGGGTTACAAGAACTACAATTAGGTAGTGTTGCTGTAGGAAGTACAGGTGCTACTATCAATGAATTTAGTACTGATGGTACATTTACAGCAAATAGTGATAGTATTGTACCTACACAGAAAGCAATTAAGACATTTATTACGTCCCAAATTGGTGGCGGAGCATCGGAATTGAACGTAAATAGCGTTACAGCAGGAATAGTAAATATTCAGGGTAACACAATAACCACAACGACGGGTGCTAGAATAAATACTACTGCAACAATGCATTTCTCAGCTGGAGTTAGTGGGGCCCCTGTAGCGATGCAACAGTTTTTACTGAGTTAAAGGAGAAAATAAATGGCCACAGGACGATTAGGACACGCAGATTTGGCGGCAGGTGCCGATACAGTTCTCTATACAGTTCCAGCTAACACTTTTTCAATTGTTAGTTTGAACATGGTAAACAGGGGATATTCAGCAGTTGCAGTTAGAGTTGCAGTTTGTAGCACATCTACACCGGCGGCGAGCGAATGGATCGAATATGATGTTGAGCTCTTGTCAAAAGGTGTGTTAGAAAGAACAGGTATTGCCATGGCGGCTGGGCAAATACTTGTAGTATATTCAAGTGCCGTAAGTGTGAACGCAGTCTGTTTTGGAATTGAAACATCAACTGCATAAGATAAATAGTTAAAAGGATAACACAATGGGAAGATACATATCAACAACAGGAACTTCAAGTGCAGTTATCGTAGAGAAATCAACGACCTACACAGCGAAAGTTAATGAAAGGGTCTTAGCCAATACATCGGGTGGTGCGTGGACATTAACCATGCCTGCTAACGCATCGTTGTTGGTAAACGACGTTGTGCAAGTTATTGATCCAACAGGAAGTTATGCAAGTAATAACTTAACTGTAGCGAGAAACGGCTCAAAGATCCAAAATTTGAATGAAGACTTAACCATGAACATTAACAACGTAGCTATCACCTTTATATACACAGGTGCTACTTACGGTTGGGTAATGTCTGGTACATAAGAAAACGAAGAGGAAGTTTAAATGTCAAGTTTAAGAACGTTATTAGGTGACGTAGTAGGCGGGGGAAGTGTCCCTGAAAAGATATTTTATGTCTACAATAACAACCGAGGTATAAACAACGGCGGTTGTTGCTGTTTATGGACTGTTCCGGCAGGAATACGAAATGTAACGTTCGAAGTTTGGGGCGGAGGCGGAGCAGGCTCAGGTGCTTGTTGTTGCCAATACAGTCAAGACGGAGCCGGAACTGGTGGCTATGCAGTTAGAACTGTAACATCTGCGTCTGGCACAGACTTGGCAGGATGCCAATATACAATTTGTGCGGCTGGTAACGGATCATGTTGTCAAGCAACGTGTTTAGGTTATACTGGCTACAAAAGTTTTGTAACAGGATCAGGAATTTCGGCAACTTGTGCTCAAGGAGGATGTGGCGGAACAACTATGTGTCATGCTCTTTATGCCTACAATTGTTGTTTTGGTTGGCATTGTATTGATGGTGCAAGTCAAGGAGATTTCAAACTTGGAATAGGACGTGATCATACAATGAACACTCAGTATTGCCATAATCAAATGTGGGACCAAGTTGGAGGAGGAGCGATGTCCAGCTCCAGTAGAAAAGGACGTGATTACTGCCACGGACCAATGACGTGTTCAGGTTGTGGTTGGGGTTGTTCAGATGATTACCCAGCAGGCGGAAGTTTTAATGGAACTGCTTGTGGGGGTCCATGTTGCTGGGGACAATGGTCTTCAGGAGGCATGGTAAAAATATCATATAGTTAAAAATGGACCTAACAAAGAAGAAGGATAAATATAAAGTATAAGGATACAAATTATGAAGCAAATTACAAAAGAGTTTACATACGATATACCTGATGGATATTTGGAACAAACAAATGCCAAAGGTGATGACGCAACTGCTTCTTATACAGGTCCAGAGAAATTATGGGTCTTCGTAGCAGAAGCGACAGGTGCCAATAAAAGCGATGCTATGCAGATCGACGAAAATTGGGACGATAATGGAATGCCAGCACCACCAGGTGAAACTAAAGTTGAACTAGATTGTGCTGGAAAAGACACGTTGTTATGTGCAATTTTCTTACCACACACAGTTACACTTACACAAACAGATGTTGATACAGATTTACCAGCAGGATATGGAAAATATAGCCATCCGTGGCCACCATATCCAGATCACTGTTATGAAAGAGAATTAATTAAGTACAAAAAAGACACAGCAACAGTAGACAATACCAACGGTGACGAAAAACATACTGATGGTGATTGGGAATTAACTTGGAAGCAACCATGGATGACTTGGGAAATGATCATAGAGCTTAGAAATGGTATGTTAGATTCAAGTGATAGTAAAGTGTCATTTGATCAACCAGCGGCTGTTAAAGATCCGTGGGTTGAATTTAGACAAAAACTTAGAGATATTCCAGTAACGTACAAAAGAGGCGAAGCTGACGAATATCCGGCACATATGGTCAAACTTCCATCTGAACCAACAAAAGGTGGATATGCTGAACCTCCTCACTCATCAGGTGAGGGGATTGGTTAAGGGAGAATATAACTAATGTCCGCATTAAGAACTTTATTAGAACTTGGGGGCGACACAAACGCATTGTCTTTAAAGTCAATTTACGTTTTCCATTCTACTTGGGATACCACTAGAGATAGTAACCCAGGATGTTGCTGTCTATGGACAGTACCAACAGATACAACATGGGCGGCCTTTGAAGTTTGGGGAGCAGGCGGAGACGGCGGCGGAGTATGTTGCTGTATGCAAGGCTTTCCAGGAGGTTCTGGATCTTACGGACGTAAAATTGGCGAAGTAACAGCTAGTTCACAATTTACTTTATGTGCAGGTTCGGCAGGTTGTTGCAGACCAGTAATGGGATGTGTAGGTTGCGGAAGTTATGCTTGTTCATCAACAGGTTGTTGTGATGGAACATATTTTTGTTTATGTGCATCAGGTGGCGGTTATGGATGTGGCGCTTGTCACTTTGGAGCGGCTTCAGGAACATATTGTGGATGTCCAACTTACTCATGTGGATGTGTACACGGGGCAGATTTTGCAATTTGCGGATTTAATGGCGGCGGAGCAGGTACATCAATGTGTGCAAGTTCAGCCTTTCAATTAATACAATCAGCACCAATGGCACAAATGGGTGCAAGAATGAGTAGAGATCAGTGTTATAAAACACACGGTAGAGATAATGGCGGACCAGCTACATTCCCAGGTGGCGGTGGCGGTACTGGTAATACACATGACGGAACTTGTTATTGTGGAGGACCAGGCGCAGGAGGATTAGTTGTTGTATACTATACATCAGATATATAAAGGTTATAAACTATGTCAACATTAAAAGATTTTTTACCAGGATACAATATAACTTCAGCTCCCCCTAAAGCGTTTACAGTTTCATATGAATGGAGCTGGGATCATAACGAGGCTTGGCCACGCCAAGCACACGGAATGCCACCTGAATCAAGATATTGTTGTACAGGAAATAATGGTAAATGTTGTATATGGACAGTTCCATCAGGAGTTACTTACGCAATTTTTGAAATGTGGGGTGGCGGTGCTTCAGGAATGGGATCATGTTGCTGTATGCAAGGTTACGCAGGCGACTCAGGCGGCTATGGAATTAAAAGTACTAACGTAACAGCAGGAGATACATTTACAATTTGTGCTGGAGCGGCGACTTGCTGTAGACCAGATGCAGGTAACTATCCAGGTTGTAATAGTTATGTTATGGGAACTCCAACAGGATTAAGCTGTTTTTGTGCAGTTGCTTGTGGTGGAGTATGTACAAACTGTTCACAATGTCACGGATTTTTTGGATGTTATAGTTGTTGTATGAACTGTTATAACTGTTCTTATATGCCTAATAACGTTGACTTTGGAATTGCAGGAATTAAAGGATCAGCACAACGTTCACAGCATTGTGGTGATAGAGGATTACAATATATACCAACAGCACCAATGGCACAATCAGGACCTAAAATGGGACCAAATGGTTGTTGTACACGAGGTGGTGATATGTTTGGTTCATGGCCAGGCGGCGCAGGATCAAGTTCACATTCATACGGATCATGTTGCTGTGGTTCTCCAGGGGCTTCGGGAGCAATTTACGTTGTATACTATTAGGATAAATCATGGCTTATAAACACGTAGAAATCAAATTTTCATATGATATGCCAGATGCATATCTTTACCAATCAACTAAATTAGGTAAGAAAGGTTCTCACACATATAAAGGTCCTGAAAAATTATGGATCTTTATGGATAAAATGACAAATACAAGAGCAGGTGATTCAGGAGGACAAGATTTAGAACCTGATTATATGCCACCAGCAAATACTTACAAAGTATTAATTGATTGTGTTGAAAATCCATTAATTTGTGAATTACTAGAACCTGATGTTGACCAAGTTCGCATTGACGGTGCAGAGTATACTACAGAAACATTACCAGTAAAAAGAAAAAATGGTGAGAATTTTGTACACATGGAACCAGCACAACCAACACCAGATCATACATACGAAATTGCAGATATAGAATTTAATCCAAATGGACACGACCCTAAAACAGGAATAGGTGGAACGTGGGTTTATCCATTACCATTTAAAAAGCCTCACGTTAGTTGGTATTCATTAAAGAAAACACGTTGGTCTAAATTAAGTGGAAGTGACGGACACGTACAAGATGATATGCCAGCGGCATTAAAGAAAGAATGGGAAGATTATAGAAAAGTTCTTAGAGAGATTCCACAATTATACGGAGCTTCTTTTGATATAACAATTGACGCAGGTGGAACAGGTTATTCTGTAGGGGATAAGTTTGTTGTACCAGCATCAAGTTTTGGCTTTAACGATAGTGATTTAGGACAAAAAGATGATCTTTCTCAACCAATGGGTTGGAGACCAGGCTTTGATCACTACGATGCTTCATTAACACATAGAGGTGACAGTTCAGATGTAACACCAGGTGATAATCCAACAACGCCAGAAGGTGTTATTGGAGAAGTTACACCAGCAGAAGCAACACCAGGTGTTAGTAATGCTACTAGTACAGAAAAAATGACATTAGATCTTACAGTTATTGCAGAAGCAGTAGATGGCGACGGTGCTATTACAGAAGTAAGAACACGTAATGCATTTTTGGGCAGACATATTAAAAAAGCAATGACAGTTGATGAATCAACTGCAACTACAAGTGCTTCAGGAACTGGATTTGAATTTACTTTATCCAAAGTAGAGCGTATTGATCCTTGGAAATGTAGATTTCCAGATGCTCCTAATGATAGAGAAGCACAATGGGAAGGAAAACGTGTTAGACGTTACGCAAGTGACACTGAACGTAACGACCCAGCAGATGGATGGTTAATGGAACATACATATCATCCTGTTACAAACCACTATATTCCACCTGAAAAAGGCGGAAATTACTTTGCTTCAGACCTAGCAAGATTAAATTTAAGTACCGATGGTACACCATTTGACGATGGTGTTGCTGACGGCTTACCTGCGGCTCCTAAAGACTCTACAGGCAAATCTAGAGTAGTAGGAACCGTTACAGCCAGAAAACAATCCTAACAAATCTAAATCCTTTAAATATCTTGCGTAACACAACTATCGTGTAACGTAATTTAGAATAAAGGATAACGGATGTCAGAACAACGTAATACAGCCATTTTTATAAACGGTGGTGCCGGCCGTGTAATCGCATCTATACCTGCTTTAGAGCTATTTGCAAAAGAAAATCCTGATGATGATTTTGTAATTGTATGTGAAGGTGGAACTGATTTTTATAAAGGACATTCAACCTTACACGCTAGAGCATATGATGTTTGGCACAAAAACTTATTTCAAGATAAATTAAAAAACATGGATTTATGTACTCCAGAACCTTATAGGGTTTGGGAATATTATAATCAAAAATGTAGTATTGCTCAAGCATATGATATTTGTATTAACAATAAAGGCTTACGTGATCTACACCGTCCAGTAATAAAACTTAACAGACAAGAACAAATGTTCGGACAAGGTCTTGTTAACGAAGTTAAAGAAAAAACTAAAAAAGACAAAGTTATAGTTTTTCAACCATATGGTAGAGCAGTACAAAATCAAAATGGTCTAGTATCAGACTTTAGCGGAAGAAGTTTCGAGGCTGATAATGCTGTTAGTATTGTTAGAAAACTTTCAAATAAAGTTGGAATAATTCATATGGCAGAATTTCATATGGATTTCAGTAAACATAATGTAAAACATCCTATTGCTTGTCCTCAAGGTGCAGACTTAAGAGCATGGTCAGGTATTATATGGGCCGCTGATTATTTCTTAGGTTGTGATAGTGCTGGACAACATATAGTTCATGCACTAGATAAAAAAGGTACAGTTGTTATAGGATCAACATTTCCAGAAAATGTTTCTTATCCTGACGATAAAAATCTTGACATTTTAGATATGGGTGACGGAAAAAGAGTATATTCTCCTATCCGTGTTACTACAGATGAATACTCGGATAGAGTTAATGATGGTATCATGTATATGAATAGTAAAATTGAAGACGTTATTATTGAATCTGTAATGAATGGCATTAAAGGTAAAAAGAAAATAGGAACCCAATATACTAATAAGGAAAGCTAAACAAATGGAAAAAGGACATAACTCTAAATCTGTTTGGATTGCTGGAATAGCCAGAGGACATAATTCTGGCGTATGTTTATTAAAAGATGGCGAAGTTGTTTTTGCTGTTGAAGAAGAAAGATTAACACGTAGAAAATACGACGGTGGTCCGTATGCTTCTATGGTTAAAATTTTAGAATATACTGATAAACTAGATTTTTTAGTTGTTGCACATACACAAACTTTACATCAAGCAGGTAAAGTAGACTTTAGTGGTGATGATGTGTATACAGGTTTAGCAAGAAAATTAGGATTAATAAGTAGACGAGATTATGATGTTTATGGAAAAGGTCATGAACAAGTAATTGATCTAAGTCATATTCATCATAAACTACACGCCGCGACAGCTTTTTATAGATCAGGCTTTGATGAAGCAGTAGCACTTATTGTTGATGGCGCAGGAACATTCCTTGAATTTACGGTAACAAATCCTCACGGTCAACAAGAACCTACATTATGTTTTGAAACTGAAACTATTTTTGATTGCAAATATCCACATACTTTTAAAACACTTTACAAACATATCGGTGTACGTGGTCCTATGATTTCTAGTTATCATGATAGTTTTAGTAGTCATATGTATGACGAGCCTGAAGGTAATACTCACGAATTAAACATTACTGAAAACGCAGGTATTGTTAAAGCATACGAGGCAGTAACAGAATATTGTGGATTTCAATTTATTGAGGCAGGAAAAACTATGGGATTATTTCCATACGGTAAACAAGATGACAGAGTTCCAAAAATTTTCCGTGACGATGGACATTTTCCGATAGCTGATAGACAAGTTATTATACCTGATTATCCAAACGGAGCTCATGTTAATAATGTTATGTTTGATTATCTTGAACCTGGTGAAACAGGATGGAATGTTGACGAAACTGAACATGAAAATCGACGTAACATGGCTTATGCTATACAAACAGAATCACAAGAAGAAGTTGTAAAGTTAATAAGAAAAGCTGTTAAGATGAGCGGAAAAAATAAAGTAGTTATTAGTGGTGGATATGGATTAAATTGTGTTGCAAATTATCATTACTTAGGTGCATTAAAAGATGAAGGCATTGAAATTTATGTTGAACCAGTTTCAAACGATGCAGGTACGGCAATGGGTGCGGCACTTTATTTTCATAGAAAGTTAACGAAAGACAATACAGTACACCCACAAGTAGATACATTATACGAAGGACCAGTCCATTCTTATTCTGATGCTGACATTAAAAAATATGCAACAAAATATGATGCTTCTATTGAAGATTGCGATGACGAAAAAGTTGTAGATTTATTAACAGATAAGAATATTGTTACTATTTTTCAAGGTAAATCAGAAAACGGTCCTAGAGCATTAGGTAATAGAAGTATTCTTTTTAATCCTGCCTATGAAGATGGTAAGGATTATGTTAATAAAGTAAAGCGTAGGGAATATTTTAGACCATTTGCTGGATCTATTTTAGAAGAATATGGAAAAGAATGGTTTGATTTACGTGGTATGGAATCATCACCTACAATGATGTATGCTGTAAATTGCCAACCAGGAATTGCTGAAAAAATCCCAAGTATTATACACGTAGATGGTACTTGCCGTATTCAAACTGTTAATGAAAAACAGAACAAAAATTACTACAAATTAATTAAAGCATTTCACAAAAGAACTGATATCCCAATAATTTTTAATACTAGTTTTAATTTAGCTGGAGAACCCCTAGTTGAAACGCTTGATGATGCTATAAGGACTCTTGCTAATAGTGAAATTGAATACCTATATCTACCTGAATATAGCAAACTAATCACACTTAAGAACTAAATCCCCGTCCTAGATGATCCCTTTGTTTTTAGGTAAATATATAAAACAAAGAGGATTATAATGTTTGATATTAGTCGATATTTCCGCAAAGGAGCCAATAACTCAATAGAGTTTAAAAACGGTGCTAACCTAAGTTACTCCGGGCCCTCACATACGCTAGTTAATAGCGGTACAGAAATAGATCGTTGGTATGTAGGTGAGTTTATGGGTGCTGAATATACCATAACTTGTGATGTTGATACCAACCGTAAAGAAGTAATAAAAGCTCTCTGTACAGCAAGTCCTCAAAAAGCTAATATTGTTGTTTACGGCAGAAGCAATTTAGGCTCTGATTTACTTCGTTTAGAAGTGGTTGTTACTGATTCATTTTTTAGTTTAGTAGTATATCCTAGAGATCAGGAAGATTCTACTATACTTGAAGGTGCAAAAATGATCTTCAGTGCAAATTATTACAAAACACTAAACGAGGCCACAGCAAGTTAATGTCGATAAATACGTATGGAGCCAATAAATGACTGTAATTAAATCACCGTTTGAATCACAACATGGATATAAAAGCCCAGGATTTACTGTTGATAATGCTGGTAACGTAACTGTAAGAACATTAACTTATACTGTTACAGAAGAAACAGAAGTAAGTGGTGACTTTATCATGCGCCAAACAGGTACTGGTGTGTGGGCAAAATTTACTGTTGATAATTATTATGTTACTGGTACCAATACATTACAAGAAAATCCAGGACTAGCTATAGAAAGAGGTTCAGCATATACTTTTACGTTATTATTAGGTAGTGAAGATCTTTCATTTAATATTAAACAAGACGATTCAAGTAATCCAGGACAATATCTAGCATATAACGAAGGACTTAAACATACGTCAGAAGACGGATTGACAGAATTAACACAAGGTGATGCACAAGGACAAAAAACTGGTAAAGTAACTTTTACAGTTCCAGCAAACGCTCCTACACCATTGTACTATGCAGATTCTGATGGGACTCCTATAGGAGTCATAACAGTTTCAGATCCAACTATTTCAGGTATTGGATCTTTTAGTTCTATTTTAACTACAGGTAATTTAACAGCTCAAGGTGAAAATGCTACAATAACATTGGCTCCAACTGGAAGTTCAGGAACAGTAGTTATTAATCCATCCAACGGTGGTACATTAAGTAATATGGATATTAACGCATTGAAGTTAACTACAACTGATAGTGTAACAATGGGTGGAACAAATGCTAAAATAACAATGGCCCCAACAGGGCTAGGAACAGTTTCTATAAGTCCGGAGACAACAGGTAGTTTAAATAACGTAACAATTGGTTCAACAAAAGCTCAAAATGGAACCTTTCTAGGACTAGTTTCTTCGTCAGGAACGTTAAATAATACAGTTATAGGAAATGTGACACCAACTAGCGGAAACTTTACAGTTGCAACAATGTCTGCAAATCCTAAAGGACCGACACAAATAACAAATAAGAAGTATGTAGATATGACATCGTCAGCACTAGCGATTGCATTAGGGGTATAATTTAGATGGCTAAAACAAAAGTAGAACAATATGTATTTCAACCAGGTATTCCACTTAAAGATAATCGCTATCATATGGCGTATGACTTAATTAAGAATAATGTTGAATTTATATGTGATGAAGTCATAGGATATATTGCTACACAAGTTGCCGCAACTCCAACATATCCAAATGCTGTTAGTATAATCACAGCAAATAAAGAATTTTTAAAAGACGAAGTAATGGCTTGGTTTGATATTGCTTATCCTGGAGCACACACAGCCGACAGACACGCAAAATGTGAAAGAGATACAGGATATAATATTGACGCAATTATATTTGATATTGATAACGGCGGTAATTCAAAAACTATAGAATATGCAAAAAAATACTGGGAAGGTACAAACTCAAACCTTGCTAGTTCGAGTGAACAAAACTATGCTACTTTAGTTAATAATAAATTAGAAGAAATTATTAATGGGTACATTCTTACTAATACTGCTTGGACAACTGCACAAAGTCCTGTTGTTACAACACAAACAATGGGTTCAGGTGAAGCAGGTGCAGACACTAGAGTAACATACTTAAAAGGTATTCTTAATGATGTTACTGTAAACGGATTATCTGCTATTCCTTCATTGGCACCTTCTTGGGCAGGCTATACATATGATACTGCAAAATGTGAAAGAGATACAAGATATAATCTACAAGGAGTTGACGGTGACGGTGGAATTCTTTATGATTTAAGATATGGCGGTAACGAACAAACACGTTTCAATGCTAGTAAGTACTGGATTAATTCAACTCCACAAGTTGATGGAGATAGAACTCCTGAAATATTTGCTAAAAACTTTGTACGTGATTTAATTAATAATTATATTTTACCACAAACAACTTATCCAACTACACAGAGTCCAGTTGTAACAACGCAATATAAAAATGCCGCATCAACGGCAGAATCAGAAGCGGCTGGTATTGTAACTAATAGATTTTCGATTATTACTGATGTACTTTTAAATGGATTAGATAATGTTCCTGCATTAGATAGAGCTAAAATTAGTTCTGTTAAAATGCAAACTCGTGTACCAACAAATGACTTATTATTAATTACTGATACAACTGTTAATGAAGTATTGTTTAACTTTACAGATCCTGGCAAAGGTGCAAGTGTTAAGTATACAACAGATGAAGACAGATTAACTAAAGGTGTTGAAGATGATTTTCCAAAGTTCTTAGAAAGAACTGGAACTATTACTACTGTCTTCTTAGATGTAAACACAGATTCACCTACATACTATCCTAAATCAATTGTTCAATTAGAAGCAAACAAATCCTTCTTACAAAAAGAAACTACGGCTTGGATAGCTGATAAAATTGCAAATGCTACAACATATCCTAATGCTAAAACATTAATAGATGCAAACAAAGAATGGTTAGCAGACGAAGTTATGGCTTGGTTTGATTTAACATACCCAGGTGTTCATAATACTACTCAACATGAAAAATGTGAAAGAGATACAAAATATAATATTGATGCAATTGCATATGATATTTTACATGGTAGTAATACAGAAACTATTAGAGTTGCAAAAAAATATTGGGAAGGTGCAGTTTCACAACTTACAAATAAAGGTGGTAGATTTTCTAGCACTACAGAAAATGAAATTAACTATGCCGTTGCTGTTAATAATAAATTAAGAGACTTAATTGTTACTAATGTATTAACTAATACAGTTTATGTAACACAACAAAGTCCAATTGTTACAGTACAAACTACTAATTCTACAAACGGTGAAGCAAAAGCAATTTCTAGAATACCTGAATTAGTTGGAATCTTTACTAGTGTTATTGAAAACGGATTATCAGTAATACCTAGTGCAATTCCTTCTTGGGATGATTATACTTATAATGCACCAAAATGTGAAAGAGATATTGATTATCAAATTGATGCACTTGTTAATGATTTAAAATGGGGCGGTAATGCAAAAACTATAGAAAATGCTGAAAAATATTGGGTGCAAACAATTCCACAAATAGATGGAGATCGTTCACACGAAATATATGCTAAAGATTTTACTAGACGTTTAATTAACGACTATGTTCTTCCAAACGTTTCTTGGACTACATTACAATCAAGTAATCCAGTTGCTCAAGTAACTTGGTATGCGGCTGGTGAAACAGGTACTAATACAAGAGTAAGCGAATTATTTAAAATTATTAATGACGTTATTGACAACGGAACAGATGTATTACCTGTTAAAGATGAACCTCAAGCGTTTGGTGATACAGACGAACTTCAAATATTTATTGATCAAGGTGATTTAAAAGTTAGACCATATGACTTTGGTACAGATGCTATTGAACGTCAACGTGTTGCACAGGCTCAATCAATGCTTGATGCTGACTTTGAGTATGGACTACAACCTACGAAGTGGCAAGCGATTGCTACACAAAGAGGTTATCCATCAATTTACGAAGTACCAGGTACTGACAAACAAGTTAGTTCAGTTGTAACAGACGCTTCAAATGGAACAGGTGGTATTGGTCAATCATTAATTACTGTTACTACAATCGGTGCTCATAGTATTGAAGCAGGATCACCGATTACAATTAAGGCATTAGAAAATTCAGTAGCAGGGGCAAGTAGAGCAGAAGGATCGTTTATTGTTTCAACAGTACCTACTAATAACACATTTACATATTTTGCAAAATCAAAAGTTGGTACATCTAACGGACAAGTACTTTCAACGTTTTATACACAATTACGACAAGCAGGATTTTATACAGGTGCTTCAATTGGTAATCCATCATTTACTATTGAATCACAAGGTTCAGCAGGAGTACTATACAATCCATTAGCGGCATTAAGTGGAGCAGATAAAATTACTTTCCAAGGAACTGCACCAGAAGTTGGTGCTCCGATTTTAGTTGAAACAGGAGTTGCGACAGCAATTTATACATACTCGGCGGCAGATGCTTTACGAACAGCAGGAACTTATAATAATGTTGTTGGTACATCAAGTAGCGTAGCACCAGACTTAATTGTTCCAACTTGTAACATTACAGTTGACGGAACAGGTGCCGCAATAGCAACAATTGTAACTGGCGGAAGACGTAATGCTGTTGATGATACAATAACAGTTGCAGATAGTTTATTAGGTAGCGGTGGCGCCGCGGCCTTAACATTTAAAATTCAAACGGTTAGAAATAATTCTGGCGCAGTACCATCAGGTTCTCAAGTTACATCAACACTAGGTACAGGTGGTCCTATACAAACACTCCAAACATCATCAGACGTAGCAAACGGATCTAACGTAATTCCGGTTACTAATACAGCAGGTGTATTAGCAGGACACGGTATTGATAGAGGTGACGGCACAGCGGTATTTGTAAGTAGTGTTGTTGGAAATAATATTAACTTAGATGGAAACACTTCGGGTACAATTGTTGGTAACGTAGTGACTTATCCAAATGTTTCAGGAACAAATTATACATCGGCTGGATTTAGTGGAACATTTGATATTGATAGAGCTAGTGGAAATTATACTGTTACTATTAATAACGATGGTGACGATTATGAAACTGGAGATGTTATTATAGTTTTAGGTAATGCTTTAGGAGGTACTACTCCTGAACATGATTGTAGAATTGAAATTACAGAAGCAGATACTAGCGGAGATATAATTACAATTAATGCAACAGGAACAGCATTTGATGGTACAGCTTCTTATTCAGGATTGACAGGTACAAATAGTAACGGTGTTGGTACTGGTTCATTGTTTGATATTTCATATACAAATAATACGTATAGTGTAAGTTTAGCACAGCCAAGTTATACAAATGTTTCAGGAACAAATCTAGGTGGAACTGGATCAGATGCACACTTTGATATTACTTTGTCAAATAATACATATACAGTTGCTCTTAATGCCAGTGATGCAAGTACAGGATATACAGTTGGCGATAGAATTAAAATTGACGGTGCTACATTAGGTGGAACAAGTGCTACACATGATGCCGTAGTTGCTGTTTCATCTGTTAATGGTTCCGGTGGAATAACAGGACAAACTGTTACAGGTACGGCAGTAGATGCAGATGTAAGTTATCCAAACGTAACATATACTACAACATCTATTGGTGGTACAACTGCAAATATTACTGTTAGAAGAGTAGGTACTACTTATGAAGTTAATGTTGTTGGAGGCGGTTCAGGTTACTCAGCAACAGAAACATTAAGCGTTTTAGGAACAGATCTAGGTGGAGCATCTCCGGCTAATGATGCAACAATTACTATTGATGCTGTTGGTGGATCAGGTGAAATTACAACAGCCAGTATTACAGGTACTGCGGTTAATACTCAACTATATGCAGATGTTAGTAGTGGAGTCAACCAATTAGGTAGCTCAGCAATATTTGATGTTACTGTAAATTATAATAATACATATACAGTTACTATAGGAAATACTGGCGGTGTTAATTACGGCGTTGATCAAAAAATTACTCTAGCAGGAACATCATTTAGTAACGGATTAAGCCCAGCTAATGATATTACTATAACAATCTCATCTGTTAATGTTACAGGATTAATAACAGGAATTAGTCATACAGGTACATCTGCAGATGCAACAAAAGACTATGTGATTGGTGATAGATTATCAGTTTTAGGTAGTATTCTTGGCGGTGTTGATACAACAAATGATGCTATAATTAATGTTACAGGTGTTAGTAGTGGAGTAATTACAAATTTAACAATTAGTGGCGCGGCTCCAGACGCATCAGAAACTTATGTTAATCCAGCATATACTACAAATACAGCTGGTGGTAGTAATGCATCATTTACTGTTAATAGAGTAGATATAGCTTATTCGGCAATAATTACTGTCGCAGGTACAGGATATTTAACTGGTGAAACATTTACAATTGACGGTGCGTTACTAGGCGGTTCAACAACAACAAATGATTGTACAATTGAAGTTGCAAGTATCGGTGGTAGTGGTGAAATATTAACAGTTAACGTAACTGGTACAGCATTAGACCAAAAAACTTATTATGGTATAAGCCAAGAGGCTGGACAAGCTGTTATGAAAATTGGTGCAGGTGCTACTTGGGACGTTACATTGAGTGGCGGTACTTATACACCATCTAATGCAAACCCAGGTACTGATTATAATGCAACGCAAGAAATTAAAATTCTTGGTAACCAATTAGGTGGAGCATCTCCAGCCAACGATTTAACACTTACAATTACTGGAGTTACGGCAACAGGAGCAATTTCTACATTTAGTCATGGTGGAACTGCACCTGGTGGAACTGCATCTTATACTGATGTTAGCGGAACAAATTTAACTAACACAGGTACTGGTGCAACATTTGATGTTGTACGAAGCACTGGAACTTATAGTTCTTTTACTATAAATCTAGATGGTGGTAATTATCTTCTTGGAAACAAAATTAAAATTCTAGGATCACAATTAGGTGGCGTTGACGTAACTAATGATCTTATTCTTACTATTACTGGTGCTACAACAGATGGTAGTATTAGTAGTGTTTCAGGATTAGGAACAGCTATTACAGGAACAGTTGTTAAAACATATTCAACTGTAACTATGTCAGAACAATTATTACAAGCACTTCCGGCATTTGAAACTGAAGCGTTTGCGGCATTGGCAACTGTAGAAATTACATTTGGTAGTGCTCATGGACTTGTTCCTGGAGATTCATTTATTATTACTGTAGCTAGTGATAGTGGCGCAAATAATCACACACTTTGTGAAGGACCATTCTTTGCACAGCAAATTCCAACTAATACAAAACTTAGATATCAATGTAGAGCACCAGGAACAATTGGTGATGTTGACGACATTGTTGCATACATTTATCCAAGACCAGATTCATTCTTTGTACACAGACCATATGATGGTGGTGTTATGTTAGGAACAGGTGGACCACAACATGGATCACAAGCAATACGTCAAAGTAAAAAATATATTAGATATCAGTCTGGTAAAGGTATTATGTATACAACAGGTGCCTTGTTTGCACCAAGTTACGACTTACTTAACGTAACAGCAGATGGAAAAACTGCTGGATCATTTATTAGTGTTACTACAGATGATGTTGATCATGGACTACAAATTGGTGGACGTATTAGATTATTAGGAATTGAAACTCCAGGTTATAATGGTGATTATACAGTTTCACAAATTACATCAGAGCGTACTTTTAAAGTTATTGCGGCAACACAATTAGGAAATCAAACACCAACGTTAAGTGCAAGAGCACAAGTTTCATTACTTAAATGGCATGGTGCAACTGTTCGTTCAGGTGCATTTGATGATCAAAACGGAATCTTTATGGAATACGATGGTGAAAACTTTACTTGTGTTCAACGTACTGCAACATTACAATTAGCAGGTACAGTAAGTATGAACGTTGATAGTAACACTTGTAGCGGTGTAGGAACACGATTTAGAGATCAATTAAAAGCAGGTGATAGAATTGTTATTAAAGGAATGACTCATGTTGTTTCTGAAATTACAAATGATACAACAATGTATCTTACACCTGACTTCCGTGGTGTAACTCCAGCGTCAGCTTGTAAAATATGTTTAGTTAGTGATAAGAAAACTAAACAAAACGAATTTAACAAAGATACACTTGATGGTACTGGAAGTAGTGGATATATTTTAGATGTTTCTAAAATGCAGATGATGGGAATTCAGTACAGTTGGTACGGAGCAGGATTTATTGACTATATGTTACGTGGTGACGATGGTAACTTTATTTTCTTCCATAGAATGAGAAACAGTAACGTAAACACAGAAGCATTTATGCGTACTGGTAATATGCCAGTTAGATATGAAATTACTAACGAAGGACCAGTTGGTAAACTTGCGGCAGATATTGATTATGCACAATCTACTATTCCATTAGTAGATGCAAAATACTTTCCTTCAGCAGGAACAATATATATTGATGGTGAGATGATTTCTTATACTGGCATTAATGGAGATACATTAACTGGGGCAACTAGAGCGGCACCTATGTCAAATTATGCATCAGGAGCCAACAGAACATATACAGCTGGAGAGGCCGCGGCACATATAGCAAAAACAGGTGTACCATTAATTAGTAATACTATATCACCAATCATATCACACTGGGGATCAGCGTTCTTAACAGATGGTGGATTTGATAGTGATCGTGGTTACATTTTCTCATATGCTTCAACTGGTAACGAAATTAGTACAACAAGAAATACAGTTTTCATGCTTAGACTAGCACCTAGTGTATCTAATGCTATTGTTGGTGACTTAGGTGAACGTGAACTACTTAACAGAGCCCAGTTACTACTTGAAGGTATTGAAGTTACGTCAGATACAAGTACAGGCGGTATTGTTATCGAGGGTGTGTTAAACCCACAAAACTATCCACTTGATCCAGGGAACGTTGGTTGGGGCGGATTGTCCGGACTAGCGGCAGGAGGTCAACCTAGCTTTGCACAAGTGGCACCAGGTGGATCTGTTACATGGAGTACAGGTGCTACACAGGTTGTTAGAAATGCAACTACAACGGCACAAATGACAGACTCGGCTAATTCATTATATAATAGATCAAATACTGTATGGCATTACTTTTCAGGAGCTGAATGGGATGCCTTAAATGATACTGTTCAAACCGGTGTAGAAGTTGTTGCTACTGGTAACCCTGCCGCAGGGTCTTCAGACTTTCCAGCAGGAACAACAGTATCTGATATTTACTACCAATACTGGTATCCTAGATATCAAGTTAGAATGAGTAATAGAAACTCAGGTTATATTAGTTCTGGAGAATCAATTACATTTGGTATTGGTGGTGATTTATCTTATACTAACTTCTTATACTTTACAAAAGCAAGTTGGGAATCAACCCAAGCAGTTGCTGGTACAGAGGTAAGTGATGCGAATTTTCCGGCGGGTACTGCGGTATCAAATGTTCAAGGACCATTAACGTTTGGTGGAACAGAATACTATAAAGTAACATTTTCACAAACATCAACTGCAAATATTACAGCTGGTTCAACTGTAGGGTTCTTATTTGGACAACCACCATATGCACAGCCAGGTGAAACTGTATTTTCATTCATTGCAAATCCAGGTGAACTTGCAAACTTAGACTTATCAGGATTGAAAGAATTAACAAACACTACATTAGGTGGAAGAGGAACATATCCAAACGGACCTGATGTATTAGCAATTAACGTTTATAAAACGTCAGGTGCGGCTGTTAATGCAAACTTAATTCTTAGATGGGGCGAAGCTCAAGCCTAAAAGTTAAACGCTATCGTTGTGCGTTCTACACCTTTCTCACTCGGCAATACTTGATGTTTTAAATAAGAAGGAAACATTAAAATTCTTCCTTTTACAGCGTTATGAATATTTCCCTGCCAAGAAAAAACAGCATTAGGATTATAATCTTGTGAATATTCAGTGAATGGATTAGGGTTTCTAAACATTAATCCACCAGCGGCGTTATTAGCTCTAACCCAATAAATTCCTGAAATACGTCCTATACCATGTTCATGCTCGTTATGAACATCACCTTCAATATAGTCTTGACACCAATATTCAAATTCATTTTTATTAGTTTGTAATTGTCGATTAATTGCTTTAAAATTATTACCTTCTTGATATGCGTCTTTACACTGGCGTAATTCTTGCCATAAGTTAGGAAGGTCTTTTGGTAAGTCTGGAATTATTTTTTTAGGTTCAAAGTAATCAGTAGAGTGTGGTGCAGGACCTTCTCGTGAAGGCATTCTATCAAGTTTACTAACTACAAATTCTTCTGTTTCGTTAGCAACTTCTTCTGGAACATCATGTACTAATAATCCAATTGGAAATAAAGGTTCTATATGCATTAATCATCACTTAATTCTACTTTAGTATCACCGATACTTGGAGCATTAATAGATTGTTCAGCTTCAGTTTTTGCCTGTTGTTTTTCTGCTTGTTGACTGTCACCTGGAATAACTCTATAATTATCACTAATTGAATCAGCTGTACTAACTTCAGTTATACTACTACCTGCTTCTTGACAAATTAATTGATGTGGTTGTAAAGGAGGATTGTGCCACGTCATTCCTGTTGTTAATTCTTTTTGAAGAAGTGAAGCAGTTTTAGTATCAATCCAAAGTAATTGAAATTTCCCATTATTTACAAACCAAGTTTCGTCTTTTTCTTTATGAAAATGCATTGAGAATTTTGCACCAACTTTATCAAAAACTAAAATTTTGCCACAGTACTTGTCAGTAGAAGCCCATATTACTTCATAACCCCAACCTTTTTCTACTTTTCCATGTAATCTATCTGTCATAAAACAAATTCCTCTACTGTTCTAAATTTATGTTCCCCTATAGTACTATTTAATTTTTCTATATTTGCTTGTGTATAATACTGATATTGATTTTTTAGTTTATCTGGAATCGGAATTTCAATAACTTCTGCCGACCATTTTTTAGCTACTAATTGAGCTATATAATCAAATGAATTTGCTTTTCCTGTACCAACATTCCATATATCTGTTGCATCTATAGTTAAAAATTTTTCCAAAATTTCGCATACATCTCCAATATGAATAAAGTCTCGGAAAATTTCTTTACTACCTTTAAATACTTTAATTTTTCCAGTTTCAATTGCTTGTTTTTTAAATTTATGAAAAACGCTCATCTGCTCACCTTTATGTTCTTCTCCAGGACCATAAACATTAAAAAACCTAAAACCTTGAACATTAATTTGATATTCGTTTACTGAATGAACAAATCTATCAAACAAATATTTGCTCCAAGCGTATGGTGATTGTGGATCTACAGGTGAGTTTTCTTTAAATTCTTTTCCTTGTCCATACACACTGGCACTAGATGCATACATAAATGTTGTTCCAAAAGTATCACATAGTTCTAACATTTTAATACTAAATTCATAATTCTGTTTTAAAATTTTATCAACGTCTTTTTCAGTTGTATCACTAATCGCTCCTAAATGAATTACTCTATCATATTCTTTTGGATCAGGAAAACGTCCGTCTATATAATCATAACCTTCTACTTCATGGCCTTTGTGAACAAGATATGGTGCTAAATTTTTACCTATAAATCCGTTTGAACCTGTAACTAAAATTCTCATATTTTTTCAAACCTTATATTATTTGGTTCTATTTTAATCCAACACATACCGCTTTGGCCTGTATTATGTATATCGTGTTTTCTTATTGTTGTTAAAGAAAATTTATGGTCTTCAACAAATTGTTTTGCATAACCTTCTTGTTTTGCTGTAAAAATACTTTCTTTATGAAAATATTGCATTATAGATTTAGGTATCCTCTTGTCATTTAACATATCAATTAAAAGTTTTATATAATAAAATCCTTCATCATAACTGCACAATCCGTCTATAAAAATAGATGAATAATTATTCATACTATATAAGCCCCAAGCTATTAATTGATCAATTACTTTAACATCTCTATCAAAATCAGAAAAAACACAATCAACATTATTCATTAGCTTAAAGTCTATGTCCTGGTTTAATAAAGTAAAATGATCTTGTATTTCTAATTTTTCAACTGTAGAATTAATAAACTCTGAATAAGATTGCCTACCTTCATTACGAGGATGACCATACTGTCGACCATTATCAATAGTTATACAGTTACCTATTCCGTTTTCTTTCATTGCGTGTGCAACTGCAAATGAAGTACAACCTAAACCAGTTCCAAACTCTACAAAAGTTTTATATTTTTTCATTTTTGTTAATGCATAAAAAAATAATGAACTATCTTCAGTATTATATGCTATTCCGTGTTCTTTTATGTATGTTAATAAGTCTTGGTTCATTGTTTAATCTTCTTTATTAAATCTGTTGTTGAATGTCCTTTTATTCTAGGAAATATAACAACATTAGCTAATTCATTTCCTACAGTCGTTTCAACAGTATAATCGTCACCTTTTACAATAACATCAGGATTGATTTTTTTGATAATATCTATTGGTGTATCTTCATCAAAAATTATAACCTCATCTATAAATCCTAATGCTTCTAATGTTTCTTTTCTTTTAACTTCATCATTAATGGGTCTATTTTCGCCTTTAAGACGTCTAACACTTTCATCACTATTAATACCCACCACAAGACGTTTTCCTAACGTGTGTGCGTGTCTTAGTAGCTTTAAATGGCCAGTATGTAGTATATCAAACACTCCATTAGTCCATACTATACCACGATTTAAATCATCAAGTGTAACTGGAGATACACCACGCTTTTCTACAGTTCTAGTTGCGGCATAACAAGCAAGTTCACACGCTTTAGGAATATCTATTCCTTTATTATAAGCATGAACAATAACTGCTAATACTGTATCACCAGCACCTGATACATCAGCTACTTCTTTTGTATCTTCTTTAAAATAATGATACTCTCCGTCTTTATTTAAAACATGAATACCATTAGCACCATCAGTTACGACTAGCCATGTCCAGTTATGGTCTCGCATATATTCTAATGCATGAGTTTTATTATATTTTCCATTCCATTGTTCGTATTCTAGCATATTGGGTTTAACCAAAAATGCTCCATCATAAAATCTTGCATCTTGTTTAGGATCTACAAATATTTTTACATCTGCAAACTCTTTTATATCACTAATAGTATCTTCTGTAACAGTTCCTTTTCCATAATCACTAACAACTATTATATTAGAACTTCTTATAGATGCTTTTAACCTATTAAGTGCTTCATGACTTTTAATTGCTACTACTTCTCTATCCCAACGTAAAAGATGTTGCCCTGTTTTTCCTACTAATCTTGTTTTAATAGTTGTTCTAGGTGCATCCTTAGATAAATTACTAACTATATTAGTCTTTTCTAATAAATGAAGTATATGAATACCTTGCGTATCTTTTCCTATTACTCCATATAATTCTACACGATTATTAATGTTCGCTAAATTAATTGCTAAATTGGCGGCACCACCTAAATTGAACTTTTGTTGTTCTTCTTTTAATATTAAAACATCAGCTTCTGGCGATACCCTACTAGCATCACCGATGATCCAACGATCCAACATTATGTCGCCATAAACTTTAATCATTTTTGTTCCATTAATGATACTAGTTTAAAGACTGTTTCTAGTTTTGTTAAATTTGCTTTATTTTGTAATGTATTACGTAAACCTTGGTGCAATGGTTTAGGCCAATTATTGAAACTTACCCAAGCATATCCATTATGTTCTTCGTTTAATTTTGGAATAAATTCTTCTTTTACTACACAAAGATATGTGTGAAAATTAAATTTGTCATCCCTACTAACAAACGTTTCTAAAGGAATAGACTTTATTATATCAGGAATAAACCCAATTTCTTCTTTGATTTCTCGTTGTAATGCTTGGAATGGAATTTCTTCACTTTCATTAGTACCACCTACAAGACCCCAAACATTATTTTGTTTACTTTGAACCCTATGCAAAAATAAAAATCTTTGAGTATCTAATGTGTAGAAGAGAGCACCACTACATATTATATTAGTCATACTAATAATTATGTTAAAGTGCTAGGCGCCAAGTGCCTTTTCGATATTCGCCTTCGAAGCTTAATGTCCAAGATGTACCGTCCCATTTATATTGGATACCGGTATTAAGATTGGTTGTATACTTGACATCTATAGTTGAATCAGAGCCATCATTTTGACTTGCGTCAAAAACTATAGTCCAAGCATTATTATCCCATTCAATTATATCGTTTGTTGATGCAATCAAATCGTTGCCGTTAACATCTTTCCAAGCATCTGCACCGTCTACATTAGTAGTTGCACCAATATCACCTAATAATAAAATCCTAGTTCCACTTTGTTTAATATCTGTAGGATTAGTTCTTGTTGGGTCAATGATATAATCAATAGTACCTTTAGTAACTGCTGGTCCTTCAAATACAGAGTTAGTTGGAATTGTGTCTGTATCCCAGTTTACAATAAGTTGTGTTTCATCTAATTCGTTAAGTGCAATAGTTCCTACAACACTACCTAAATCTAATCTATTTAAATAAATTTTACTTAAACCTGCAACATATTGTCCAGGTAATACATCTAAAACTACACGCCAATTAACTTCACCTGCAACACCTCTATCACCTAATACAGCAATATTATTAGTTACTATTAAGTCGTAATCTTTATACGTACTAATTGCTAGTGCTGTAGCATCGGCTCTAGTTGCTGTAGCTGTTTTATCATGTTTAGTACTTGTGTTATCATCACCTTTAACATCTTGTGCTTCACTATCATCATAACGTTTAAGTTCAGGTTGCGAAGATCCTAAATCAATTGTACCTTTTGTTTCATCAAAAATACTCATTACAACACTTGTTATAACTCCTAGCTTTTTAACTTTAGCAGGAGGTGATAACCAAATGGGAGTCATGAAAGATAATTGGCCGACATCAATCTCACTTTCTGTACCCATAGGAATACTTCTAGTAGAAAACGTAACATTTTCTAAATTTACTACACTTAAACTTGTCCAATCAACGTAGTTATCAGTTGTTTGAATTTCTAAACTTGGATTAAACAATGTTAATATTTGCTCTATTATTTGTAACTTTTGTTCTGTATTAGTTGACCAAATATCTACATTAATACCTAAATTAAACGGAGTAGGCATTAAACGTTCTACTGTATAGTTTTGTCCTTGCGTATTTAAATATTCTTTATTATTACTGTCATATGCACGTTCACGTAAATGAATTTTTCCTGTATAGGTCGCATCAGATGTTCTCTCTCTGTCCATTGCTAATGATGTAATATAAACAGATATTCTTGGAGCACTAGGTATTTTATTTTCACTATTATCACGTATGATATGTCCTACTTGACGAGTAATATCACCATACATCACAGGTATTTGTGTTAAATTACCTTTGCCATCCTTATAAGAAAAGTTACTAAACAATCTTATAAGTTGAGTAATGTAACGTCTTATTTGTCCGTCATAAAAATGTTGCATTAGTTATCTGCCCTTGGTTTCAATGCTTTAGACAAAGGTTGACGTTCTTTAACAGTTTCGCCGCCTATTACATTTTCTTTAGTATTATTAATAAATGATCCTTTATATGTAGCTTTGTCATCAGTATTAGTTAATGTCATACGTACTGCATCTTCCATTTTAATCCACCTTGTTCCATCAAACCTAAATAATCTATTAGGTAAGAAATCTGTTCTTAAGAAGTAATCACCTTTAATATTAGTAGCTGGAAATCCTATACCATGACCAAATGCTTCACCATTAGGTGCAATTCCATCACCTAATAAGTATCCATCATATCCGCTTCGTTCAGGTGTTTGATTAACCCTATCAGCTAATAGTCCGGCCTGTGAAGCATCTAATGTATCAACGTCTGTTGTAACAAGTTCAGGTTTACCTTGTTTATCAACTTGTAATGTATATAATTGTTGTGTTTCGTATCCTGACTTTTTAGCATCTGCTTCTGCTTGTTGAACAACTGCATTATTAATTTGCATTTCTTGTTCATAAGTTGACAATACATCACGTAATGTATCAGAAGAACCTTCTTCTGCTGGTAAGTCAAGTATTTCTTTAAACTCTTGACTATCTACTATTTGTTTTAATTTTACACGATATAAATGCGGATACCAAGTTTGGCTAAATCCTTCTGCCGCTCTGTTAACATCTTCAACTACATAATAACGTTTTAATGCAACTTGATAATCATTAAGTGCGTGTGGATCTTTTAAGTGTGGTAGTTCTATTACATCACCTGACATAATTTTTCTACCTAATGTTTTTACACTATCATTAATATGAATAGTCATAAACAATGTATCATTTTGTAAAAATAATCCAAATTGACTCATATCAAAGTCAATGTCTTGTACGTTATAAATTCCTCTAATTTGATAAATGTCAGGATCATATTTTCTATCCCTATTTTCAAGGAATAGCATATCCTGTATATTTGTTTCTTTTATAGCATCGTATCTTGGTTTGTCAGCCGTAGCATCTGCTTCTTCAGGATTTACAGGTCCTAAATACTTGTGAACAAATACGTCAGTTCCGCCCACTTGGAACATTTCACCGATATGTCTGTCTAAAAAGACGTAATCATTACCGTGTTCTGGTTTATATAGTGTAAGTTTAGGCATCGTAACAGTATTTATTCGATGCCGCTTCCCGATAAATACATATGGAGAGCATATAATATGAGCGGATTAGCAACACAAAAGCAAGAAGTATTTGATTATGTAAACCTATCATTAGGTGGGGGTATGGTCGATGTTGAGCTTGACCCAGCACATTATGAAACAGCCTTGAATAGGGCATTAGCTAAATTTAGGCAACGATCTGATAATTCTGTTGAAGAATCATATATGTTCCTTCCTACAGTAATTGATCAAAATACGTATATACTACCAGAAGAAGTAATTGAAGTTAGACGTATTTTTAGACGATCAATTGGATCAAGAACTGGAGGAGGAGATGGTGGTACATTATTTGAACCATTTAATTTAGCATATACAAATACCTATTTGTTAGCAAGTACAAATATGGGTGGATTAGCTACATACGAATTGTTCTCACAATACCAAGAACTTGTTGGAAGAATGTTTGGTAGTTTTATTGAATTTAAATGGAATACAACTACTAAAGAATTAACAATGTTACAACGCCCTCGTGCTGAAGAAGACTTACTTTTATATTGTTACAATAAACGTCCAGATAGCGAATTATTAAAAGATTATTTGGCACAACAATGGTTAAAAGACTATACACTCGCTACTTGTAAATATATGCTTGGTGAAGCTAGAAGCAAATTTGCCACAGTAGCAGGACCACAAGGCGGTACATCACTAAATGGTGATGCTCTTAAAGCCGAAGCTATTGCCGAAATCCAAACACTTGACGAAGAGCTTAAAACACAAGTTGCAGGTGGACAAGGATACGGCTTCTCAATTGGTTAAAATCAATACTTGACATTTACTCGTATTTCTCGTATAATATAAACAATATTATATGAGGAATAATCAAATGGTAATTGGAATTTGTGGGCTTATTAGCTCAGGCAAAGATACAATAGCAGATTATTTAATTAAAGAGCATAATTTCGTAAAAATCTCTTTTGCAGATAAGTTAAAAGATAGCGTAGCCGCTATGTTTGATTGGGATCGCGAATTGCTTGACGGTAAAACTGCTGAAAGCAGAGAATGGCGCGAAAAAGTAGACTCATATTGGACTAATGAAATAGGTAGCGAAATTACACCTAGACTAGTACTACAAAAATTTGGTACAGAGTGTATGCGTAATGGATTTTATGATGGTATATGGGTTAGCTTAACTAAAAAGAAAATACTAGATAATCCTGATATTAATTATGTTATTCCAGATACACGTTTCCCAAATGAAGCCAAAATGTTATATGAAATTAACGGGCAAGTTTGGAGAGTAGTACGTGGTGAAGATCCACAGTGGTTTACAGATTATAAGGATTTTGGTACAGAACCTAAAGATGTACACCCTAGCGAATGGGCTTGGGCACACACAAAATTTAAACATATTATTAACAATAATGGGACTATTGACGAACTTAAAAGTCAGGTACAAGGTCTCCTTGTTTCCAAGTAACACCTTCTTTATATAAAATCTTACTACAGTTTGCACAAACAGTTTTTAAGTTTGATGTACGAACATTATTAAGATCTCCATCTACATAATAAACATGAAATTGCTCGCTATGTTTACTACGAAAGTTACATTTATCGCAAGTATTCTTTTTAAGATAGCCAGCTAACTCATACTTTGATGGTCCACGTTTTTTACCTCCATGCTTGGCACAGTTCTCACAAAGGCTTCTATAATAAGGTACGCCTTCCTTATAATAATTAATTGCTACCGGCTTTTTACCGCATTTGCATAAAGGTCTCATAATAATATTTACCCCTGCCCTTTTCAAATCCCTTTTGTATCCTAAATTAGCGAATCATTCCGTGGTGTTTTTTGGTAAATCATATAAATACTAACAATAAGATGACTATGTCCAACGGGAGAACATACAATGGCTAATTTAGTATCACCAGGCGTACAGGTTCAAGTTATAGACGAAAGTTTCTATACACCAGCTGAACCGGGTACAGTACCTATGTTATTCTTTGTATCCGCACAAGATAAGAAAAACGGTGCAGGAACAGGAACAGCTACAGGTACAACTAAAAAACAAGCAGGAACACCATTCTTGCTAACATCACAAAGAGAATTAACAGAAACGTTTGGAGATCCAACGTTTTATACAGACACTAATAACAATCCAATCAATGGAAGTGAGCTTAACGAATACGGTTTACAAGCGGCTTATTCTTACTTAGGTGTAAGCAATAGAGCATTTGTAACAAGAGCAGATATTAACACATCTGAACTAATTGCTTCAGCAACAGAGCCTGCGGCAAATCCAGCAGATGGCACACATTGGTTTGATACAAAAAATACATTATGGGGCATTTTTGAGTGGAATTCAAATGCGGCGACTGTTACTGGTGGACAGACGTTTACAAATAAAATTCCAACTGTAATTACAGATAGTACAAAAGTAACAGGTGGCGTACCTAAGACATCCGTTGGCGCTGTAGGTGACTATGCCGTTGTTGCTACTACTACACTAAACAAAATATATTACAAAAACTCAGCAGGAACATGGATACAAGTTGGTTCAGCAGATTGGATTAAAGCCAATGCAACAGTAACTGGAACAGAAAGTAATCCAACTATTACAAACTCAGCTAGTATGAGTGTTAACGGTACAGTAGTTACATCAGGTGGAACAGCTTTAGCAGATGTAGTAACTGCACTTAACGCCGCAAGTATTGCCGGTGTAACTTCAGAAGTTGTTGATGGTAAATTCGAAATTTATTCAACAGGCGTTGATGTTGTATTAGCAACTAACGGATCAACATTACTTGCAGAAATTGGTTTAACAGCGGCAACACATAAGGCGCCAGCATTACAAATTTCAGCACATACTGATGTACCAGCATTTAAATCTACTGATACAGCACCAAGACCAACAGGGTCGGTTTGGATTAAAACTACACAACCTAACTTAGGTGCTCGCTTTAGAGTTAAAAAGTTTAATGGAACTACAAATCTTTGGGAAGATATTGTAGCACCAATGTACACAGATGGGCACACAGCATTGTTTAATTTAGATAAAACAGGCGGTGGTGTAAATCTTGCAGTTGGTACTTTATACGTTAATTATAATAACGCTGAAGAATCATCAACTGTAGCAGATTTTAAAATTCACAGACGTACTAATACTGGAAACACAAGTATTAAGAGTTCAATAATTGCGGCACAGCTTACAGCAAACACTTATGCATTTAATATTCAAGAGTCAATTGTTGGTCAAGCGGCTCTTAGTGCAGACAAAACAGTTAGTGTAACTACAACAGCGGCATCAAGCGATGCTGATGTTATTGCAGGCGCAATTAACGCCGCAGGGTTTACTAACGTTGTTGCTTCAGTAGACGCTTCAAACAGAATCGTTATTGAACACAATGATGGTGGTGAGTTCCGTATTAAAGATACAGGTGGCGTACTTAACTTGGCAGGATTTAGTGCTTTTGTAAATGCTAACTCCGGTACACCTAATTTATATACAGCACCAACAGGTGACACAACACACGACTTTGTTGCAAGTAACTGGCAAGTATTAACATATACTGCTTCAACTACGGCTCCAACTGCTTTAACAACAGATGGTAGACTGTGGTACAGTTCAATTGTTGACGAAGTTGATATTATGATACACAATGGTACTACTTGGGTAGGATATTTAGATTCAACTAGTCCGTATTTTGCGGCGGCTGATTCAGATAAAACTGACCCAGCTGGACCAATTGTTTCAGCAACAGAGCCAACTTTGCAATCAGATGGAACTGCACTTAAAAACGGTGACATTTGGATTTCAACAGCTGATACTGAAAGTTATCCAAAAATTTACAAATACAATGGCACAACTCTAAAATTTGTATTGCTTGATAACAGTGACCAAACAACTGAAGATGGTGTTGTTTTTGCAGATGCACGTTATAATACAGCAGGTGCAAATTCAGATAAAGCAGGAACTATTGCTTCATTACTAGTAAGCAACTTTGTTGATATTGATGCTCCAGATCCAGCACTTTATCCAAAAGGAATGTTACTTTACAATCTACGTAGAAGCGGATTTAATGTTAAGAAATTTGTTCGTAATCACGTAAACACAGCAACAGATAACATTCGATTTGGCGACGAGTCGCAATCAGGTTACTATGCACACCGTTGGGTTACTGAATCAGCTAACCAAACAAACGGTGCAGGTAGCTTTGGACGTAAAGCACAACGTAAAGTTATTGTTCAGGCATTACAAGCTCTAGTAAATAGCAACCAAAAAATTAGAGATGATGAATCAAGAATCTTTAATTTAATGGCTTGTCCTAGTTATCCAGAACTAATTGGTGAAATGGTTACATTAAACACTGATAGAGGTTTAAGTGCATTTATTATTGGTGACAGTCCATTTAGACTAACACCAGATGCAACTACACTTAATAACTGGGGTAAGAATACTGCTTTAGCAGTTGAAGATAACGACGATGGACTTGTTACAAGTGATGAATACTTAGGTGTGTTTTATCCAAGTTTATTCACAAGTGATAACGCAGGTAACAACGTAGTTGTTCCAGCAAGTCACGGTATACTTAGAACATTTGCATTAAGTGATCAAGTTTCGTTTCCATGGTTTGCACCAGCAGGTACAAGACGTGGTGGTATTACAAACGCTACAGCGGCAGGTTACATTGACAGCGAAGGCGAATTTGTAAGTACTGCACTTAACGAAGGTCAACGTGATACATTATACAGCAATAACGTAAATCCAATTACGTTCTTAACAGGCGCAGGCCTTTTAAACTTTGGTCAAAAAACAAGAGCCAAAAATGCTTCAGCGTTAGATAGAATTAACGTAGCACGTTTGGTAGTTTACTTACGTGGCCAACTTAAAAAACTTGCTAAACCTTATATCTTTGAACCAAATGATAAGATTACGCGAGATGAGATTAAGGCACAAGCAGATACATTGTTACTTGAACTAGTTGGGCAAAGAGCACTTTATGACTTCCTAGTAGTGTGTGATGAATCAAACAACACACCATCAAGAATTGATCGTAATGAGCTTTATTTAGATATTGCCATAGAACCAGTGAAAGCAGTAGAGTTTATTTACATTCCACTAAGGCTTAAAAATACTGGTGAGATAGCGGGACTGTAGAATGATAAATACAGCTAATAGGGAGATATTATAATGAGTATATCAACATTATCAAAACTTACAGTACCTTTAGATTCAAGTGCATCAGCCTCGAATCAAGGGCTGTTAATGCCAAAACTCCAGTATCGCTTTAGGGTGACATTGGAAAATTTTGGTAGATCAACACCAACAACTGAATTAACAAAACAAGTTGTTGATGTTACAAGGCCTAACGTGTCCTTTGAACAAATTACACTTGACGTATACAATTCACGTGTGTTCTTAGCAGGAAAACATACTTGGGAACCAATCACACTTAACTTACGTGAGGATGTTTCTAATAACGTACAAAAATTAGTTGGTGAGCAACTACAGAAACAATTTGATTTCTTTGAACAATCATCAGCGGCATCAGGTAGCGATTACAAATTCGTAACTAGAATTGAAATTTTAGACGGTGGTAATGGTACAAATGCGGCGGCGATTCTTGAAACATTTGAACTTTATGGTTGTTACTGTGAAAGTGCAAACTACAATACATTAGCATATAGTACAAACGATCCAGTAACTATTGCATTATCTATTAGATACGATAACGCAATACAAACACCACAAGGTACAGGTATTGGTACAGCTATTGGTAGAACAGTTAATACTGCGGCTACTGGTGGTGGATCAGCAACTTAATAAAAATAAATTATAATATTTCCGAGTCAAAGGGGGTCTTTTTAGGCCCCTTTTTTCTTTTTGTATAACTCTTCAATAATACATTCATGTTAAATACCCACTTATTTTTATAGATAAATAATAGTATGGCTAGCAAATTTCAAGGATTTTTTGATAACATATTAGCAGGGGCTTTAAATCCCAAGGGTAACCTTGGTGACTGGCAACACGCTAGAGCATTATATACTAATGACGATTTTCGTCTCGCTCCTAAACATAAGTTTTTATATCATGTGGCTTTTACATTAAACGAAAGAGCGGCAAAAGTAATTCCACAATTAAAAACACAAGAACTTAATATGTTAGTTAAGACAGTCGACTTACCTAAGTATAATATAAGCACTACTCTAAAGCACCAATACAATAAAAAACGTAATTTACAAACAAGATTAGATTATGACCCTATTAACATTACCTTCCATGATGATAACTGGGGTATAACAACTGCTATGTGGGAAGCATACTATAGATACTACTTTAGAGACGGAACATATTCAGCATTGTCAGGCGCCGCTCCTGCTTCGTCTTCTAATGCTGGAAAAGATAACAGTGGATTACCACAAGGCGCTTATAACAGAGCTAATACATACTTAAACAGTTCAGTAAACAAATATCGTTTTGGTATGGACAACGATCAATTTGAAAACTTTTTTGATACAATTCAAATTTTCCAAATGTCAAGACGAAGGTATACTTGTTTTACTTTAGTTAATCCTATAATTTCAAGTTGGCAACATGATACTCTTGACAATTCCGATAGTGGAGTTGTAGCAAATCAAATGACAGTTCAATATGAAACTGTATGGTATGCACGTGGACCAGTTAAAGACGGTGTTGCTCCTAAAATGTTTGGTAAAGAGTCAGGGCACTATGATACAAGTCCGAGTCCATTAACCCTACCAGGTGGAGGAGTAGCAAGTTTATTTGGTGTTGGTGGTGTAGCGGCAGGTGGTTTAGATGTGCTTGGTGATATTACAAATGGAAAAGCAACTGGAAGTTTAGGAGGTTTTCTTGGAACAGTATTAAAAGGTGCTAACGTATTTAAAAATGCCAAAAGTTTATCACGTAGTGGAATACGTCAAGAAGGATTTAATATTTTAAAAGGAGCTTTGGGTCAAGTAAATAATTCAGCTGTAGGCGGAGTTGCTAATACTTTCTTTCCGAAAGGAAGTGGTACAGGAAGTAGTAGTGCAAGTCTTATCAATACAGTTGCAGGTCTCACAGCAGGTGCATCAATTATAAAAAGTGTTTCTTCTGGAAGTACATTAGATGCTGTTACCTCGTTAGTTAATAATCCAGGTAAACTAGACCAACTAGCCCTAGCAGGAAGTTTCTTAAAAACACATCTTGAAACAGGTGGAAGTGCAGTTATTGATGAAGTCGGAACGGCTTATGCTAATTTATCCGAGTCCGCTAAAGATTCATTTAGACAATTAGAATTAGATAATGTACAACAAACATTACAAAATAATTCTAACTTAACGTTGGAGGCCTAGTCATGGGTGAAGAAATAACAACAAATATAGTTACACCAGATCCACAACCTACTAATCTACCACGTCAACCAGTTACTGATTCTACTGCACAAGTAAAACAATTTTTAGATAGATATTTTCAAGCATCTTTAAGTTTTCCTTCTAACCAAGTAGATGCAGTTATTGGATTTTTTGAAAGTAGAGATTTTGATTTAACTAGTGCTCAAACTATCGGTACAGTTTTATTGCAACAAGCAAAACTAGATGACGTTAATGTATTTGAACTTTTAGATACACTTAAAGGTTTAGATGCACTTCAATTAAGTGCAGTTGTTACAGAAGTAATCAATTATAATAGATCAAAAATTAGTACCTTAGGATATAAGTTAGACAAATCTGCTAATAAGTTAGAAGTACGTAATGTATTGGTTTAACAAATGGCGAAGTTTGCACAGGGTAGATTTACATTAAAAAATGCTAACAAATACCTAGGTAGAAAAACACCTTTATATAGATCAAGTTGGGAATTTGCTTTCATGCGTTTTTGCGATGAAAGTCCTTCAGTTGCCAAATGGGCAAGTGAGTCTGTTAAAATTCCTTACAAAGATCCATTAACAGGAAAACTTACTGTATATGTTCCTGACTTTATGATTCAGTATACTGATAAAAATGGTAGAGGTCACGTAGAACTTATAGAAGTTAAACCAGAAAACCAAATGAAGAAAGAACATATTGGGAGAGATAAATTTAGACAAGCTCAATATGTTAGAAATGTAGCTAAATGGGAGGCCGCAAGACATTGGTGTAAAAGACGTAAAATATATTTTAGAGTAATAAATGAGAATGATATTTTTCATAGAGGTCGAAGAAAATGACGGAGGGCGTAGAAATGCAATCAGATCTTCAAACCATAGTAAGCCTATGGCCTATATTTTTAGGATTTATTACATTAGTAATTGTATTAGCCAAAATGCATTCAAGTATTGAGGTATTACGTGAAAAAGTTAAAACTCTTTTTGAATTATGGAATGAAAAAGACAAATAAATACACGTAGTTATGACAAAGAAATTAGAAGAACTCTTAAACTTACCCGAGTCAAAAGAAATTATTGACGAGGATAAAAAGAAAGCCAAAATAGAAGCTAAAGAGGAACAAAAAGAAACGTTCCGTGAAATAGCTGAATTTGATAAAATTACGGCCGCTTTACCACAAGTAAAAGGTTTAGGAGAACTAGGGGACAAAGAGCTTAACGAAGTAGCTGAAAAATCCATGCAGGCTTATGAAGATTTAATGGATTTAGGTATGAACGTTGAATCACGCTATTCAGGGCGTGTTTTTGAAGTAGCTGGTCAAATGCTTAAAACCAATTTAGATGCTAAAAATGCCAAGCTAGATAAGAAGCTTAAAATGGTAGAATTACAGCTTAAAAAGGAAAAAATGGACAGAGAAGGGTCTGTCGAAGGCGATACTTTAGTAAACGGTGAAGGATATGTTATAACAGACCGCAATAGCCTTATAGAAAAACTAAAGAAGATAGATAAATAACAATATAACGGGAAAACAAAGTCATGAGTAAAACATTTGTTGAACATCTAAATGAAGCAAAAAAGAACTATTCTTTTAAAGTAGGAGTAGCAGGCGATTTGCCAGAAGGCTATGCTGATCACTTAGAAAGTATATTGCAAAAATTTAAGGTTGAAAATATGAGTGCAGGTAAACGTACTCCTATTACTGAAAGACCTTTAGATTTTCCACAGTTACAAAACACCCATGTTCACTACTATGACGTTGAACTAGGTTACCCAACTACACCACAAGTACTACAACAATATATTGCACAGGCTTGTAGCATTGATGAATCTCATGTTATTGTAAGAGATCCAAATGCACCACAAGAGCAATATCAAGAAGACGGAGTTATTGGTGAGCAGGAATATAACAAAGTTTATACTGCAAACTTAGGTACTGATTTAGAAAGTGCAGATACAGATGCACAAAAACAAGTTGGTGGTGAAAGAATAATGGGATTATTAAAAGAACTTGAAAAATCTCGTGGTGAACGTGAGAATAAACAAGTTCCGGATGGTATATCCGATAAAGATCAAAAACACGATATGGGCGAGCCTGGTAAAACTAGTCCTGTAGGGAGCAAATAATGAAACTAGAAGACATTTATAAAAAGATCGATTCTCTTAACGAAGTTGCTTCAATGAACATCTCTATGAGCGGTGAAACTGCTGATGACGTTGGAAAACTTTTGAGATTGATGAAAGACGCAGGCCTAGAAAAAGCTGAGCCTGTTGGAGCAGATCTATTAAACCCTCCATCAATGAGAGGTGACATGGATAAATTTAAAGACATCATTGACAAAGGACAACCTGACACTATGGGACCTCCAAGTCCAATGGATAGTCCATGTGGTGCACCAGACGGTCCAGATGACGGCCCAGGTGATGGTCCAGATGACGGCCCAGGTGATATGAAAATTATTAAACTTGACGGTCCAGATGGCCCAGAAAAAGATGATGATGACGAAAAAGAATCCGGCTATGCTAACGAACCAGACGAAAAGTATGGTACTACAGATTTAATGACTAAAGATTTAGCAGGTGGATTAAATGGACCTAAAAAATCTTATCCTAAAGTAGCAGGCGGTGACAATCCAATGTCAATTCGTGCAGAATTAACTCGCTTAGAAAATTCTATTAAAGACGAACTAGCGGCTTCTTTAGCAGAAAAAATGAGTGGAGATAAGTAATGGTTAGCGTAACGAGAGTAACAGGTTTAGGCGTAACAGCAGGAACACTTTACGGTCATAATGCAAAGGCAATGTTAGTTACTGTAAAAAATGCAGGCGCAACAGCAATTGACTTACGTGCAGAAGACGATGCAGTAGGTGAAGCGGCTGAAGTAGTACTAGGCGAAATTAGTCCTTTAATGTATTTGGTAACTAATTCAAACGCAGGTACAATTTCAGTTATTACTGACATTAGTGCTAACGCGGCAGACTTACAAGCGAAGATTAGAGCATTAGGAACAGCAGTAGGACCAAACAATATTGACGTATCAGGTACAACTGTAGCTGATGGGTCTTCAGTAGTTGTATCATAAACAATAATACAATATTTCCTCCCCATATTGTAAACTCAAATAGGACTTTCGGGTCCTATTTTTGCCAATAAATACTATCATGAGCGTAAAAAGTCTAGATGGTGTTTTAACTAAAAAAGCCCACCAACGTGAAAAGTTTGGTGAGGCAGAGATAGAACATCTTAAAAAATGTATGGATGACGATACAGGGTATCTTCATTTTGCACGAAATTTCTTTTATATTCAACACCCTGTTGAAGGTAAGATGTTATTCAATCCCTTTAAATATCAAGAAGAACTTTTAGGTGCTTACCATCAACATAGATTTAATGTTAATATGTTACCACGACAAAGTGGTAAAACAACTTGTGCTTCTGCATATCTTTTATGGTATGCTATGTTTCATCCTGATCAAACAATATTAATTGCCGCACATAAATTTGCTGGTGCTCAAGAAATTATGCAACGTATTCGTTATGGATATGAATTATGTCCTGACTTTATTCGTGCAGGAGTTACAAACTATAACAAAGGTTCGATGGAATTTGAAAATGGTAGTAGATTAATAAGTGCTACTACTACAGGAAATACTGGTAGAGGTATGTCTATATCTTTACTATATTGTGATGAGTTTGCATTTGTTAATCCTAGTATTGCAGATGAATTTTGGACTTCAATGTCACCTACACTAGCAACAGGTGGTCGTGCAATTATTACTTCAACACCAAACTCAGATGAAGATACGTTTGCAATTATATGGAAAGAATCACAAAATAAATTTGACGAAAACGGAATTGAAAAAGACGTAGGCATTAATGGATTTCATGGATATACTGCTGGATGGGACGAACATCCTGACCGAGATGATGAATGGATGAAAGCAGAAATAGGTCGTATTGGTGAAGAAAGATTTAGACGTGAATATGGTTGTGAGTTTTTAGTTTACGATGAAACATTAATTAACGCAATTAAATTATCTACAATGGAGGGAGTAGATCCTATACTTAATATGGGGCAGACTCGTTGGTATGGAACTCCAACTGGAGATAAAACTTATGTAATTGCTTTAGATCCATCAATGGGTACAGGTGGAGATTTTTCAGCGATACAAGTTATTGAGTTACCTACTTATAAACAAATAGGCGAGTGGAGACATAATACAACTCCAATTCCGACCCAAGTTAGAATTATGAAAGATATTTGCATTTATATTAGAGATAAATGTGGAACTCACGGGCAAAATATATATTGGAGTGTAGAAAATAATGCTGTAGGAGAAGCCGCACTTATTGTTATTAATGACTTTGGTGAAGAAAATATTCCAGGAATGTTTGTAAGCGAGCCTATTAAAAAAGGACATATACGTAAATTTCGTAGAGGGTTTAATACAACACATATGACTAAAGTTAGTGCTTGTGCTAAACTAAAAACTATGATTGAAAATGATAGATTACAAATAAACAGCAAATTATTAATAACTGAGCTTAAAGGGTTTATTGCATCTGGATCTAGTTATAAAGCAAAACCAGGAGAAACTGATGATTTAGTTATGGCGGCTATACTAACTATGCGTATAATAACTGTACTAAAAGCATGGGATCCTAGGGTATATGATACATTTAACCAAGCTGATGAAGAACCTGAAGATTTTGTACCGCCTATGCCGATCATGGTTACCACGTTTCCAAGATAAATAATAACATGAGCACAATGGATAAAATATCTGAGAATTTATTTGCTAAAATTAGGGGACGTTTCCCATCAATTACATTGGGCGACGAAACAGGCGTAGTTACAGATGAGCCTAAATTAGCACGATATTTTGACTTTGATTTTAAAGATGGCGAAGAAACATTAGGAAAAGTAAGTATAACACTTAATGACGATTCTGGTGTAGTAGTAACATTTAATAATGATTTTATTACTAACGAAAATGAAGATGTTAAAAATAAATGGTACGACTTTTTAAAAGAGTTACGAGTATTTGCTAAGAAAAATATGTTAAATTTTGATACACGCGATATTACAAAATCAAATCTCGATAAACGAGATTATGCCCACTTAACTAAAACTAGTTCCGGAGACAACACAATGAGAGAATCAACAATGTACGGAACGAGTAGAACAAGCTATGAAGATGTTGGAACTGCTCGTTTAGTATTAAAACATAACCAGGCAGTTAATTTAGACATTCCTGGTTCAAGAACCCAACACGTTCATAGCATTTATATTGAAAGCGATAATGGTGAAAGATACAAATATCCATACAGGCACTTAAATGGTGCAAGAGCATTAGCACGTCATGTCTCCGAAGGTGGTAATCTCTATGATGATTTTGGTAAACACATTGTTGGGTTAAGTGAAGAATTAGCAAAGTTACGTCAATTTAAAACATATATGAATCGTTCAGCAGTAATGGCAGAAGGTTTAAAACAATATATTGATGTTGTTAACGAAAGACTAGAATCTGTTAAAAAAGAATGTTTAAAATTACAACGTGAAACATATTATAAAGAAGCGTTTAAAGATTATAAACAAGAAGTTTTAGAAGAAGTTCCAGAAGATGTTACTAATAGTTGGATTGATGAATTAACTGTTAGATCATTTAATGAAGAATTAAAAAGTGTATTTCCTTACATTTATAAACTTGTTAACGACTCTAAAAAAGTTGAAGAACTTAATCCAGAAGATTTATTATCTGAGAAAACTGATCAAAGTGATGTTGAAGGCGAGATTGATTGGAACGGTGAAACAATTAGTTACGTAGCTCATGTTGATGGTGACAATGCAAGAGTCGATCCTAAATCAATTCAAAGTACAGGTGATTTAAATAAAGATGATATGCAAGACATAATGCATCAGGCTACTATAGATGCTAACAAAAGAATGGCTACTAGAGATAATGAAAGAGATCCTGGACATAGATTATATAAAGCACAAGAAGATCACGGACCGAATGTTGATGAGTTCTTAACTAAAATTGCAAATGACAAGATGGATCCGTTTGAATTAATAGATCAAGGCCTAAGAGGAAAACATGGTCCTGAGATTGAAAAAGCATTACAAGATATGTACGACGGCGTTGCCGCTGATCACGGATTCCATGGCGATGATGACCATGAAGAAATTTATAATCGAATGCAGATGGATATCGAAGATGCATATGGCACTAAAGAAGAAATGGAACCACAAGCATTTGATCCAGTAGCAGAATATGAAAAAGCTATTTCTTATATTGTTGGTGAACAAGAAAATGCATTAACAGATGGGTCAGACGAAGATAAAGCTCAAGCAATTGATAGACTTAATGAATTGATGGGACAACATTTTCCAGCAGGTGTTAATGGTACAAACGCAATTGAAAGTTTAGCTGGAATCATTGATGATCCAAAATTACAAGAAATGTTCCGCAAAGTTGGACAAAAAGATTCCGACATTTGTGTAAGACCACTTGTAATGAAATGGATTAAAGCACACGCACCAGACGTAACATCACAAATTAATACAGGTGATATGGACGGTGGAGCAGAAGCACCAGCAGAGGTACCTGCCGAGGCGGCACCATTAGATCATCCAAAAACTTACATGGACCCAGAGCTAGTCAAAAAAATTGTCAAACAAAAAGGCGCAGAACGAGATAAAGAAAAAGGCGACAACAAAAAACCATCGGAAAGATTAGAAGAGCTAATCAAAAGTTATTATGATTACACAACTAATAAATTTCCAAAAGGCGAAACAGCAGTATTAACGGCTGTTGAAAAAGAATTTGGTGAGAGAAGTCTACCATATGCAGAAAAAATGATTGAGAAACTATTTTACGGCCAAGATGCAGAAATGGAACGTATAAAAAGTTTAGCAGGCGTATAAATCACTTTTTCGGCAACATAGAACTTGACTTACTAAATAAAAGATAGTAGTATATACGATATGTGCTACTGCTTAAGGCACTAAAGCGATAGGCTTAAAAATATAAGGAGGCTTAAATTATGGCTACATTAGCAGAAATTCGTGCAAAACTTAAAGAACAAGAGAATCGCTCTTCTGGCGGTTCAGGCGGCGGCGACAACGCCATTTACCCATTTTGGAATTTGAAAGAAGGAGAATCGGCAACGATTCGTTTCTTACCAGACGGAGATGAAAATAACACTTTCTTCTGGCAGGAACGTTTGATGATCAAACTACCTTTTGCAGGTGTTAAGAATGAATCCGATTCTAGACCTGTACAAGTTCAAGTACCATGTATGGAAATGTATGGCGAAACTTGTCCCGTATTAAGTGAAGTACGTGGTTGGTTCAAAGATAAGAATTTGGAAGACATGGGACGTAAATATTGGAAAAAACGTTCATATGTGTTTCAAGGCTTTGTAACTGATAACCCTCTTAAAGAGGACAGTTCACCAGAAAACCCAGTTCGTAGGTTTATCATTGGTCCGCAAATTTTTCAAATCATAAAGGGTGCATTAATGGATCCTGACATGAATGAATTACCAACAGACTATACCGCAGGTGTAGACTTTAGAATTTCTAAAACTTCTAAAGGTGGTTATGCAGACTATTCAACTTCAACGTGGGCTCGTAAAGAGCGTACTTTGAACGAAGATGAGTATAAGGCAATCGAAAATCATGGATTGTTTACTCTTAGCGACTACTTACCTAAGAAACCTAGTGAAGTAGAAGTTGAAGCTATCAAAGAGATGTTTGAAAAATCTGTTGATGGTGAAGCATACGACATGGATAAATTTGGAAGTTATTTCCGCCCAGCGGGAATGTCAGCTCGTACAGGTGATCCTGTAAAAGCGGCAACTCCAACTCCAAAAGCAACTCCGGCTCCAGAAGCGAAAGCAACTGTAACTGAGAGTGCTACTGAAAAAGCAGAAGCACCAAGTACTGACAATAATAAAGCGGAAGACATTCTTGCAATGATCCGCAACCGTCAGAACGACGCGAAGTAAGTAAACTCTAAGGGGGGCTTAGGTCCCCCTTATTAATTTGGATTAAGGAGATATAATGACCAATAAAGTATTCGACGTTTCTAAGTTTCGTAAAAACTTAACTAAATCAATAACCGGTATGAGTCATGGGTTTCATGATCCAACTGATTGGATCAGTACAGGAAACTTTGCACTCAATTATCTTATTAGTGGCGACTTCCATAAAGGCGTACCGCTAGGTAAGGTTACAGTTCTGGCTGGTGAATCAGGTTCAGGTAAATCATTTATAGCGGCAGGTAATTTGGTACGAGCCGCACAAGAACAAGGTATCTATGTTATTCTAATTGATTCAGAAAATGCATTAGATGAAACATGGTTGAAGGCATTAAATGTAGACACTGACGATAAAAAATTACTCAAATTAGGTATGAGTATGGTTGATGATGTTGCTAAAACAGTATCAACATTTATGGTAGACTACAGAGAGATGCCAGAAGAAGAACGCCCAAAAATATTATTTGTAATTGATAGTCTAGGTATGTTATTAACACCTACTGATGTTGACCAATTTACAAAAGGTGATATGAAGGGTGATATGGGACGTAAACCAAAGGCATTAACAGCTCTTGTTAGAAATTGTGTTAATATGTTTGGTAGTCATAATGTAGGGCTTGTAGCAACTAATCACACGTATGCATCGCAAGATATGTTTGATCCAGACGATAAGATTAGTGGCGGTCAAGGCTTTATATATGCAAGTTCAATAGTTATAGCAATGAAAAAGCTAAAACTTAAAGAAGATGAAGACGGTAAAAAGGTTACTGATGTACGTGGTATTAGAGCCGCTTGTAAGGTAATGAAAACACGTTACGCCAAGCCTTTTGAATCTGTGCAAGTTAAAATTCCATATGAAACTGGAATGGATCCATACTCAGGTCTAGTTGACTTATTTGAGAAGAAAGGCCTACTAAAACAACAAGGCAATCGACTTAAATACGTTGATTCTTCAAAACAGGAGCATCTGCATTATCGGAAAGACTGGGACGGTGAGAAGTTAGAGATAATTATGAGTGACTTCAAGAACCTTAATGTAGATGAGGCAGTTGAAGATGAAAACACTGAGGAGTAAAAATCTTATGGAAAGTGGTTCACAGATTAGTGAAATCTGGTCATGCTTTAAAGAATATGTTGATAAAAAACATATTGAAACAGTAGCAGAACGTTTTGTTGACTTATGTGCAGACTATGGCACACCAGATGAAGCATTTAGAGATGCATTAGGCGTAGATAACGAACTAGACAAGGCAATAACATATTACTTAGATGAGGATTTTGATGACAACGACGATTGGACTGAAGACGAGGACTTTTAATGGGCTGGTATTCTGATATTGCCAAAGATGTTGGCAAGATACCTGCGGCAATTGGTTATTTTGAACATGAATTAGAAGAAGCAAAAGCTGAGGTAAGAATTAGAGGAAATGTAGAAAAATCTGCGGCGGAAATGCCGGGGATTGTTGAACATCGATTTAATCAGCTTCAAGAATTAGAAGCAATATTAGAATATTTAAATATTGAATTGCGTAGGCTAAGAAGTAGATATTTTAGAAAATATTTGGAAAATTATCAAAGAGCATTAAGTAGTCGTGACGTAGAAAAGTATGTTGACGGTGAAGCAGATGTTGTTGATTATGAAAAAATTATAAACGAGTTTGCTTTAATGCGTAATAAATGGTTAGGAGTCACAAAAGCACTTGACCAAAAGCAATGGCAACTAACTAATATAGTAAAACTTCGTGTTGCAGGAATGGAAGATGCAAGACTTTAGAGAGGAAAATGAATGAAATTAACTGATACACAATTAGGTAAACAAATACAAGATCAATATGGTGGTAATCATCGAGGTACTGATCACAAAGAAGAACCAGCACCGAATCAGCTACCGACTCCTCAAGAATATGCAGAACTGTATAAAGAAAAATACGAAAGAACAGGACATCCTGCTTTGCCAGGATCTATTCAAAAAATAGAACGATATGATCGTATGCCTAAAGCTACATTTGTTAATAGAGTAATGGGCAACTTCCAAAAAATTAGTACTGAAGAAATTTTTCCAAATAAAAAAGTTGTATTGTTTGGTTTACCAGGTGCATTTACACCAACGTGTTCAACTAAACAATTACCAGCATATGACGAAGCATATGATAGGTTTAAAGGTCTAGGTATTGACGAAGTTTATTGTGTATCAATGAATGATGGCTTTGTTATGAATGCTTGGGGTGAACAACTTGGTATTAAAAATGTAAAATTACTTGCTGACGGCAATGGTGATTTTACACAATCCTTAGGAATGAGTGTTAATAAAAGACATCTCGGCTTTGGTCCACGTTCGTGGCGTTATTCAATTTATGTTATTAATAGCATTGTTGATAAAGCATTTATTGAACCGGGATTTAATCAAACAGGTGAAGACAATGATCCTTATGAATGTACTGATCCTGAAACAATAATCAATTATATCCAAACAACATTACGTTAATTATTAAATACAGTTGTAATGACAATTGTATTAGTAACCGGTGGATTCGATCCAATTCACTCTGGCCATATAGCATACTTCGAAGAAGCAAAAAAGCTCGGCGATGAACTATGGGTTGGAATTAATTCTGACGCATGGCTAATGCGTAAAAAAGGTAGAGCGTTTATGCCTTTTAACGAACGTGCTACAATAGTAAAAAATCTTAAAATGGTAGATAGAGTTATTGACGTCCCAAATGACGACAAAGTTGATAATTCTGGAGGCGCTATTTTTAAATCATTTGCCGTCGGTGCTAAAAAAATTATTTTTGCTAACGGAGGTGATAGAACTAAAGAAAATATTCCCGAAATGAAACATTGGGGTGATAATCCGAATGTAAAATTTGTATTTGGTGTAGGAGGTGATAAACAAAATTCTAGTAGTTGGATATTAGAAGAATGGAAAAGTCCTAAAACAGTACGCAATTGGGGATGGTATAGAGTATTAGATGACAAGCCTGGTTACAAAGTTAAAGAACTAGTAATAGAACCTGGCAAAAGTTTAAGTATGCAACGACATGAATATAGGTCTGAACATTGGTACGTATTAAAAGGCAAGTGTTTAATTAGAACAGAATGGGAAGATAGAGTAGACGAACATAGTATTGATGAAAATAATACATATACAATTGGTAGAGCTGTATGGCATAGAGGAATTAATGAAACATCAAAACCATGTCATATACTAGAAGTGCAGTACGGTGAAAAATGTATAGAGGAAGATATAGAACGTAAATGAAAACAAAAAAAGAATTAGCCTGGGAACGTAAATTACAACAAGACATTGATCATTCGCACTTAACTGATGAAGAATGGTATATGGTAGGAGTGTGTAAACCATATACTATGACAAGCGGTAAAAGACTTTTACATACATTTAATACTGTTAAAGAACTAGATAAAAATAATATTAAAGGTGATATAGTAGAATGTGGAGTATGGCGTGGCGGACAAATAATTAGTGCCTGGTTAGCAAATAAAACAACAAATAGAAATTTTTGGTTGTTTGATACATTTGAAGGAATGACTCCTCCAACAACTAATGATTATAAAATTAATCCAGATGGATCAAAAGGATTTGCTCATGACAGTGGTAAAGCAAAAGCAGGTTATGATCAATGGTGTAGAGCAGAATTACAAGAAGTTGTAAACAATTTAAATCCATATATTCCACAAAAGCAAACACATTACGTTGTTGGAGATATATGTGAAACACTTAAAAATCCAAAAAACATTCCTGATCAAATTGCATTACTTCGTTTAGATACTGACTGGTATGACAGTACGATGGCTGAATTAACACATTTATGGCCTAAAGTAGTGTCAGGCGGTATATGTGTGCTAGATGATTATAACAGTTGGCAAGGTAGTAAAAAAGCCTTTCATGACACCTTTGGAGATACAATAAAGATACATACTATTGATCAGGTGGCAGTCTGGTTTCAGAAGGAGTAATATGGGTACAAAAGGTATGAGACAATTAAAAAATCCTAATCAGCTACAACTTTCGGAATTGGCAACAAATAAAGTCTTTATAGGATATGATGTTAGAAGTGATATTCCTTGGCAGGTTTGTGAGCATAGTATTAAACGATTTAATAATAACATTGAAGTCCAACCATTAGCACAAAAGGATTTACGAGAACGTAAGTTATATTGGAGAGATGAAGATAAACTTGCTTCAACGGAATTTACATTTACAAGATTTTTAGTGCCTGCATTAATGAATTATAACGGTTGGGCATTATTCTGTGATGATGATATTATATTTTTAGAAGATGTACAAAACTTATTCGATTTAGCTGACAACAAATATGCAGTTATGTGTGTACAACACGATCATAATCCATCACCGGGTATGAAAATGGATGGTCGAGTACAAACACAATATCCAAGAAAAAACTGGAGTTCGGTAGTATTATGGAACTGTGGACATCCAAGTAATCAAAAAATTACAGTTGATTTAATTAACAATCCTGACACAACAGGAAAATATTTACATAGATTTTCTTGGCTTAAAGATGAAGAAATAGGTAAGATTTCAAACGAATGGAATTGGTTAGTTGGTTGGTATAAAGAACCACAAGATGGTACACCTAAGGCATTACATTATACAGAAGGTGGACCTTGGTTTAAAAATTATCGTGACTGTGAGTATAATCAAGTTTGGAAAGATGTACTTGCAGAAACAATGCAAGGGAAATAAAAATGGAATGGGACCCCAGACATTTGAAACCTGAATTAAAAAATTTAGTTAATAACATTTTAGCCGCAGTTGCACAAGGCAAAGCTAAAGATGCCGTTAATGCTGTAACTGAAGCATTTGAAGGTGTTAAATCTCCTGAATTAATTTGTGTTGATAGTGGAATTAAAAAAGTAGAGAAAAAAGAAAAAGCACCATTTGGATTAGTAGATTCATTTGTAATGGCAATGGCTTTAGGTTCCAATGGAAAATATATTAGAGCAGATGATTTAGACTGGAACGATAAAACTCCTTTATTAGTTAGAGGTTTAGGCAAAACTAAAATTATTAAAAGATGTATTGAAGAAGGTAGAGATTTTTACTTTATGGATACAGGGTATATAGGAAATAATCCTAGTCCTTTAAATCCTAATGGTAAAAAGATGTATCATAGAATAGTTAAAAATGCATTACAAAATCTTCATATGCCGGCAAGAGATAGAATTGAAGATAAAGGAAAAGATCCTCGTGATGATGACCAAACTGCACAAAGAAAATTAGACGCTAACTTATTAATAAAAGCTCCCGAACATTATAGTGGTGAAAGATGGAAACGTCTTGGTATACAATTTAAAGACGTTACAAATGGTAGAAAAATACTTGTTGTTCCTCCTAGTGAAAAAGTTATGAAATTCTTTGAATTAGATTTAGACGTATGGATTGAAAATACTATTCTAGAAATTAAAAAGCACACACAACGTCCAGTAGAACTTAGAAGAAAACCAAGTAGAGAAGCTAGAGTTTCTACACAAACAATGGAACAAGCATTAGATGAAGATGTACATTGTATGGTTACATTTAATAGTATTGCGGCTTTAGAAGCAATGATTTATGGTAAACCTGCGTTAGTATTAGGTCCTAATTGTGCCCAAGATCTTTGTGAGAAAAAGATTGAACGAATTGAATTTATAAAACATCCTGGACGAAAACAACTTACATGGCTTTGTCGTTATTTGGCTAATAATCAATTTACGTATGACGAAATGCTTAATGGATACGCTTGGAGTAAAATAAAATGAGAGTAGTTGGGTATACAAAAGTTATTCCTCCTGGAAATAGTAAAAATAAAAAGAATAATCACAAAGAACAAATTATTCGTAATTTTGTTGCAGGTGTTAGACAATGTGGAGATAACGGTTTAGTATATGATGGATTTAATTTATTAGATTGTGATGTTGCAATTATGCAAGGCTTTATACATGATGGAAGTGCCCATGTACCTCATATACAATTAAGAAGATCTATTTCTGAAAATACTGCCAATAAAGCATTTATAACAGCAGATAGTAATTTATTTTTATATAAAGCAGTAACGAACGAACCACATCATTATTTACGATATAGTATTAACGGTGTATTCAATGATACTGGCAATTATTGTAATACTAATTCAGACGATACACAATGGAAAAAAATACAAAGAGATTTACGAGTTACTTTACAACCTTGGTCATTAAATCAAAGAGAATGCATACTATTATGTTTGCAACGTAATGGCGGTTGGTCAATGAAAGGTAAAGATGTTGTACAATGGGCTAATTTAAAAATAGCAGAAATTAGAACATTTAGTAATAGACCAATTATAGTTAGACCACATCCTGGTGATAAGAAAGCACCAGAGTATACAAAAAATATTCACGGGCCTGATGTACGTATAAGTTTTGAACCACGTATAGAACATGATTTAGCAAAAAGTATGGTCACAATAGTTTATAATAGTAGCCCGGCAGTGGCCAGCGTAATAGAAGGAGTACCAGTAATCGTGGAAGATCCAGTATCTAGTCAAGTATCTGAAGTATGTCACCGCAAGTTAGCTGACATAAATGATTTACAACCATTTAATAGAGACCAATGGATTAAAAATATTGCACAATGCCATTGGAGTTTTGCAGATTTAACATCAGGAGAAGCATGGAACCATATGCGAAAGTTTTTATAAAATGGCTATGTCCCCGGCAGAATTTGACCGAGAGCTGGCAAATAGGATATGGTGGATGATAAAGGGCAAAGCAATACCTGATCACTATACAGATGAAGATTGTAAAGCAATAGTAAAACGTTATTGGCACAGAGCAATGGAACAAGGAAATGGATAAATGAAAATATTAAAAATTATAATGTGGCCATTTATAATGGTAAAGAATATATTAGATGGTAATTACTGGGCAGAAAAAATTGGTAATAAAACTGGTGCATATGATAAAGCACATAATAGTAAACTTGCACAATGGTCGCGTAGCCTTACAGGATGGAAATGGTGGGCATGGCAAATAGGTGGTGGTTTAATATTTGTTGTTGTAATAGAGATGTTATTAAATTTTATAGGCCTTAGTATGTTGCCTTGGAGATGGTAATGAAAATTATTGAGAATTGGTTAGAACCAGAGTTAATAGAGTATCTGCATGAACAATTTTTGTATAATACTCCGCATTATTATACTGAACGCTCAAGTACTGATACATTATTTTATTCTCATGATTTTAATAGTCGCGATCTTTTACTTGGACATTTAGAACTTAAACTTAGAACAAATTATCTTACACCAGCTCATGAAATTAATAGAATATTTTTTAATGTACAGCATCCTGGGATGAATGGATCTTTTCATGTAGATTCTAACCAAGATGATAGTGTAACTGCTATTTTAAATCTTAGCCCTGAGGATGAAGGCGGAGATTTTGTTTATTTAGAGAATGATATAGAAAAAAGAATAAAATATAAACGCAATAATTTAATATTGCTTAATAGTACTATGCCACATTACGGCGAAGCATTTAAAAAGGATCCAAGACTTACATTGGTGTTTCATACTTATGTCAGACATTAAATTTGTAACTACATTTCATAATCCAGGAATGGTGGAATACGGGCAACGCTTTATTGATAGCTTTGCAGAGCGTGTTGATAAAAATATACATTTAGTTGTATATGCAGAAGACTGTTGGCCTGATAATCCGGATCCTTTACAAATTATTATTAAAGATCAAAAAGAAGTACCAAAGCTAATAGCATTTAAAGAACGTTGGAAAGACGTTCCTAAAGCAAATGGAAAATGTCCTTGGCCTGAAAGACGACCCCGTGATCATCATAAAGAATTTAAATGGCACGCCGTAAGGTTTGCTAATAAAACGTATACAGTATTTCAAGAAGCACTAGATCCAACTATTAATTGGTTAGTATGGATTGACGCAGATACATTTGTGCATAGTGATTGGAGTTATGAGCAAATTAAAAATTTACTACCTAGAGATAAATGGATAACTTATGTAGGTAGAGGTATAGGATCACAAACCTGGCCTGAGTGCGGATTTTATGGATTAAATGTTAAAGACAGAATGTGTAAACAATTTTTAACAGAGTTTGAAAGATATTATGAAGATGCTGACAATGGTATCTTTACACTAGATGAATGGCATGATTCATTTGTTTTCGGTCATATACTAAATCAAATGAAAGCAAAATATCCTAATGTATTAGATTATAGTGCTAACATTTATAATAATACAGCAAAGACTGGGGGTGGCGGTCATCCTCTAATTAATTCTGTTTTAGGAACATGGCTCGATCATATGAAAGGTGTTCGTAAGTCAGAAGGTAGTAGTAGAAAAAAAGATCTTCTAGTACCTAGAAATGAGAAGTACTGGAATGAAGTTTAGTTTATGGACAAACTATGGTGCAAAAAATAGTAAACCTGTTTTTGATAGTTTTGCTAGTGGTGTTCGTATTGCCGGCCACTCTGTTACTTACAATGAGTTTAGTGGTGACGTGGGTGTTATTTGGTCTATTTTGTGGAACGGCAGAATGGCTGACAACAGGAAAGTCTGGGACTATTACCGTTCGCAAGATAAACCGGTTATAGTACTAGAAGTTGGTGGCATTAAACGAGGCACTACTTGGAAAGTTGGAATTAACGGAATTAATAATGAAGCAAACTTTGGTCCTAAAGGTAATGGTCCTGAACGTGCAAAATTATTAAATCTAGAATTACAACCTTGGCGTACTAATGGACGCGACATTATTATTTGCGGACAACACGACAAAAGTCATCAATGGCGTCATATGCCACCAATGGCTGAATGGATTTTTCAAACAATTAGTGCAATACGAGAACATACATCAAGAAGACCTATTATCGTTCGACCCCATCCTAGATGTACAGTAACTACCGAACTTAATAAATTTGAAAATGTAACAATAGAATTTCCTCGCCAAATTCCAAACACATATGATGACTTTGATTTTGATTTCCATAATGCATGGGCAGTAGTGAATTGGTCAAGTAATCCTGCTACCCAGGCCGTAATTGGAGGAGTTCCAGTTTTTGTTGGGCCTAGTAGTTTAGCTTGGGATGTTGGAAACGATTCATTAAAAGATATTAATAATCCAGTTATGCCTGACCGGCAACAATGGTTAAATGATCTAGCATATACTGAGTGGACAACGGAAGAAATTTCTCAAGGAATTCCGCTTAAACGATTGACATTTGACATAGAATAAAGTATAATAGTTTTATGATTGAGAAATCGTTAACTATTGAAGATTGTTTAGAATTGGTTGCTGGTATTAGTCAATTAAAATATCATAACGACCCTGACCTTTCCAAACTCCAAAATTTTAAATTACACGAAGACAATCATAAAATAATGTTTAGTATTGCTAAACAAGTTATGAAAGGTACTGCTTTAACCCAAAGACAATACAATTTAGTTAAAAAGTTATTAATCGAATATTATGAACCCCAATTTAAAGCTCACGAAATTGAGCTTAAAGATTGTCTTGGGAAGTTAAGAACTCCTTTAAGAAAAATTAACGACGAGCATTGGATTAAACTTTTGGATTATAAGGAAATGAAAATGCTTGTTATTCGTTTTCCTTTTAATAAAAAGGTTATAAAGTATATTGAAGAATTAAAAAATAGTGTTGATAAAGAATACTTTTATGAGGCTCATAAACATTTCTTCCCATACGAAGAAAAGTATGTTTGGAAACTTGTTACTATAGCTAATAAGTTTGAAAGGAAATTTAATATTGAAAAACAAGTATTAGACATTTATAATAAATTACTTGAATTCAATAATAATAAAACTGATTATATTCCAGGCATATACAACTATAAAATACGTAATATGCCACAACGTGGTATTGATTATTGTATTAATACTTTAGGAGAACCTTGTAAGGAAAACTTCTACAAGTATTATGATAGACGTCTTATGTTTGGCTTTGAACATATGGATCCAGATAATTTAATAGAAAGCCAAGGATATCTTTCAATCTTATCACGTAAGATTATAAACAGACGAACTACTACAGTTCTTATTAATAGTAAGTCTTGGACAATAGATCAAATACTAACTAGTATTCACGAACTAGATAGATATCCATTATTAATTGTTTTAGATAAACATCATGCTATGGATGAGATATCACAGTTGCATCGTCGTTTTAGAAATTATATTGCACCAACAGAAATGTCTGTTATGTTTAGATTAGATTCTAATCCAAAAGGAAACTTATTTAACCATTTCATCAGAGATGAGAGATTAAATAATATAGTTGACAAGCAAACTAAAATAGTGTATATTAGTACTAATAAGGTTCCTAAACCTTTAATAAAAACAAATTGGCGACCTATTGCTACATTTACTTTAGGCAGTAAAAGGAACTATACTAAAGTAGACGGCTTTATATCAGGTACTGATTTGTATATGCAGTATGATGAAGATGCATCACCTTATTTGACACATTCGAATCATTTTGCGGATAACAAAATAGAAAAAATATAAATGGTAAGTTGCAGAATAGTAATTCAAGACGAAGTTAATGTAAAGGTCGAAAATCTACCGGTAGAATACCGACGTAAGATTGCAAACAAGTTAAAGTTTGCTGTCCCGTATGCTCGATACTTACCTAAATATAAATTAGGTCGATGGGACGGTAAGATTAACTTTTTTGGAATTGGAGGAACTGGGTATGTTAACCATCTCGATATTATTGTTAATACTCTTGTAGATTCAGGAGTTGAAATTGCAGAAATAAAAGATCATAGAGTAAAGCATGATCTTTCATTTAAACAAATTACTAAAAATTATTGGAGTCATAAAACATGGCCTAAAGGACATATTGCTGAAGGCGAAAAAATTATATTACGTGACTACCAAGTTGAAGTTGTTAATAACTTTTTAAAAAATCCACAAGCATTACAAGAAGTTGCCACAGGTGCAGGCAAAACAATTATTACTGCAACATTATCACATCTTTGTGAGAAGTATGGGCGTACACTTGTTATTGTTCCTAATAAAAATTTAGTTACACAAACAGAAGAAGACTATGTTAACTGTGGATTAGACGTTGGTGTATACTTTGGCGATAGAAAAGAATTAGGTAAAACACATACTATTTGTACTTGGCAAAGTTTGAATATACTTGATAAGAAAAGTAAAAACTATGAAGATACATTAACACTTGCAGAATTTTTAGATGGAGTAGAAACATTAATTGTTGATGAAGTACACCAAGCTAAAGCTGAAGTATTAAAAAAATTACTAACACAGAATTTAAAACACGCACCTATTAGATGGGGACTAACTGGAACTGTACCTAAAGAAGATTTTGAATTTCAGGCTATACTTGCTAGTTTAGGTCCAGTAATAGGAAAAATAAGTGCTAAAGAATTACAAGATAAAGGAGTGCTATCTAATTGTCATGTTAATGTTGTACAATTAATTGATACACCGATACATACAAATTATCAAGAAGAATTAAAATATCTTGTTACAAATAAAGATAGAGTAAAATATATAGGCAAAATGATTAAAACAATTAGGGATTCAGGTAATACACTAGTCCTTATTGATAGAATTTCTTCAGGCGAAAAATTACAAGAACAAATACCAGATTCAGTTTTTATTAAAGGCGATGTAAAATTAGCAGATAGAAAAGAACAATATGACGAAGTTAAAGAAGCAACTAATAAAGTACTTATTGCTACTTATGGCGTTGCTAGTGTTGGCATTAACATACCAAGAATATTTAATTTAATACTAATAGAACCAGGCAAATCATTTGTGAGAGTAATTCAATCTATAGGCAGAGGTGTACGTAAGGCAGAAGATAAAGACTTTGTACAAATATGGGATATTACTTCTACGTGTAAGTTTGCAAAGCGACATTTAACACAACGTAAGAAGTTTTACAAGGAAGCACAATATCCCTTTACTATTGAAAAAATAGACTGGAATTAATTATGAAGGAATTCTTAATAAAGGTGAAAGTCGGAGATGAAATTGAGGTAGGAAGGTTTAGAAACGTTTCAACAAAAATCAAAGCTATTGAATTTGATGAATACGGACAACCTGTTGTAGTAACTGATAAAGGAAAGAAAAAACTTTTAAGTTGTAGGCTATCAAAATTAAATCCTGGCAATAAAACACCAAAAGAAATCCTAGCAGACGCTAGAAGGAAAAAGAAATAAATGAAGATATTAACCCTGGAAAATAAATGTTTTCTCTTGAATAACCTACCAGAAGAACTAACAGATGATGTAAGATTTGCAGTATTAGATAACTCTAATCCAAAAGAACCTGACTTCTTTTTTATACCACTAATATTTTTAGAAAGTTTTAGTGCGCCAGCAATGGTGTTAGAAATAGGTGGTAAAGAAATAACAATGCCTGTAGATTGGAGTTTAGCAGTAGGCGATAGTAACGGTGCAGGAGAAATAGAAATACTACCCTTAACAAGTTTAAATGATAGAGGCTTTGAAGCATTTTTATTTAATCCATTAACCAGTTACACTCTAAATTGGGGACCTGTTAAGATAACTAATTTTTATAACGATGTGAAATGGTACTTTCCTAAAATGAAAAATGGACAGCTTTTAGCCACTCCAATAACTGAAGGTGAGAATCCATTATGTGCATATTTTGTTAAAGATATTAGTAGACAAAGTGAAATGATTGATTATGGTGCATTAATATAATGTGGGACGGTTCACAGTATAATTTTATGTTTTGGAAAAAGAAAAATACAATTGTAGTAGACGCATACACTGATAGGAAAGAGATATTTGAAGCCTATCAACCTATGTTAGCAAGGAAGTATATTCCTGATTGGTGGAAAAATTTACCACAGCATAGAGAAACAGATATGCCTGGTTATGCTAAAATGCCAGTTGCAACTTTAAGACAATGTCCAGCAATTAATGATATACTTAAAACAGGAATTATAGTTCCAGCTTGGTGTCAAATTCATGCAAAAATAGATATGGGTGGTAATAAAGAAATTCATATGGTTCCTGAATATACTCAAGCACTTCAACATGACGAGCGTGACTTTGGTCATCATAAACCTGATATGGTGCATTTAAAAATTACATCTCGTTGGGCGTTTGTAGAAAAAACAGGTGTTAAGTTTGTTTGGATTAAACCTGATTGGCATCATAAAAATCCATTAGCATATTGGACAGTTCCTGGTATAATAGAATACAAATATCAACACGGTGTTCTACATAATTTAATGATTCCTTATAATACTAAATTACAAATTGATACTGGAACTCCATGGTTACAATTAATACCTTTATCTGAAAAACCAATAGAAGTAAAATGTCATTTAGTTTCCACACAAGAATTAGAACAGATAATGAATGCAAATGCACAAATTTCAACAACAGGGGGCTATTTAAAAAAAATAAAAGATATTAGAAAACAGCAGGAGAGACTAGATGAAAACGATTAGTGAAGAATATATATTACAATTATCTAGATTGCATGATCAAAAAGCATCATTTGGTGATGCTAAAGGATTAAAACAGTCAGAGAAATATATTAAAAAATATAATCCAGAGAGTGTAATTGATTACGGGTGTGGTAAAGGTGGAGTAACCTTAGCATTACAAGAAGCATATCCGGATATGAAAGTAGTAGGATATGATCCAGGTAATCCTACTTATGCGGCTAAACCCGAAGGAACATTTGATATGCTTATATCAACAGATGTATTAGAGCATATTGAACCACAGTTTTTAGAAAATGTTTTACGGCACATGAACGAACTATTTACTAAAGTTGCTTTTTTAATTATTGCAACAAGCCCTGCTAAAAAGTTTTTACCAGATGGGCGTAACGCACATCTTATTGTTGAAAACCCAGGATGGTGGAAACCTTTATTAGAAAAGTATGTTGGTGGTAAAATTGTGCATCATGAATTTGTAGAAAAAACTAGAACAGATAAAAAAGGTATTGTTCATCCTAATAACAAATATATTGTAGTACTGGAAAAATAATGGTTACAAAAGCAGATTACACTATCACAGAAAACTTCTTAGACGACGAAGCATTTAAGTTTATTGAACAACAACTTATGGGTACACAATTTCCTTGGTTCTTTCAACCAGGAGTTGTTGAAGAAAACGATGACGGACTATGGACTTATTTTGCTCATCAGTTCTTTGCAGAAAATAGACCACAATCAAATTATATACAAATACTTCAACCTTTATTTGATAGGCTTAACCCTAAAGCACTTGTAAGAGCAAAAGCAAACTGTTATATACGTTCTGAAAAATTACATCAACATAACTTCCATATTGATGGTGATTACGATCATAATTTAGCAATATTATCTATTAATACTTGTAACGGATTTACTGTCCTTGAAGATGGAACAAAAATAGAAAGTAAACGGAATCGTTTATTAATAATTAATGGTTCACAAAAACACGCCAGTACTACTTGTACAGATGCTCAAATGCGAGTAAACATAGGAGTTAATTTTTTCTAATGTCTTTTACAAACTTAATGACTATAGCCCTTGATTCTATATTAGATGA